>OJIO01000219.1_pt1 | contig 44685 bp, 36 predicted proteins | sample 1595621 | NCBI WGS metagenome assembly OJIO01 (sample SAMN05416776, study PRJEB24817) | seawater metagenome | isolation source: Sea water | place: Canada:Atlantic | collected 2013-07 | reverse complement strand
CGCGGCCATCTCGTCCAGCGGTGGCAAGCAACCCTGAGATCGCCGCGCTTCGCTCGCGATGACAGGGGGGGGCGCGATAATATGTGGAGAGCGGCTGGCTGTGGCCGACTATATGTCATGGCGAGGAGTGCAGCGACGCGGCCATCTCAAGCCCGCGGCAGCCTCGAGATTGCGTCACTGCGTTTGCAATGACACTGCCTCGTTGCGAGATAAAGTAGCCTCCTACTAAAGCAGGTAGAAGGCTGTTTAAATGTTAACCGCAGATTGTCTCTAACGCTTCAATCAGGCTATCCATCTCATCATCAGTGCCGATGGTAATACGAAGGAAATTGTTGAGTTCCGGCGTATTAAAATGGCGCACTAAGATGCCGCGCTCACGTAGGCCAGCAAAGAGTTGCGCGCCTGCGTAATCTAGGTGTTGGGCAAGCACAAAATTCGCTTTAGAAGGCAGCACCTCAAACCCCAGCGTTTCTAGGCGCTGACGGGTACGCTCACGCGTGGTAATCACATGCTCACGGCAGGCTTTGAAGTGCTCGACATCTTTCAGCGCGGCGATGCCGACGATACTGGCGAGACTATCCACCGGGTAGGAGTTAAAGGAGTCTTTGACACGCTGAAGACCATCGATGAGTTCCTCCGAGCCTACCGCGTAGCCAAGACGCAGCCCTGCCAAGCTCCGTGATTTGGAGAAGGTGCCGGTCACCAGCAGGTTGGGATAGCGGTCAATTAACGAGACGGCGCTCTCCGCACCAAAATCCACGTACGCCTCGTCCACCAATACTACGCGGTCGGTCACCCGCTTAAGTAGCGCTTCTATCGTCGCCAGTGAATGTGCATGCCCGGTGGGTGCATTGGGGTTGGCGAATATAATACCGCTACGCTCACTGTTGGCCGCCAGCGCATCAATATCGACTTCCCAGTGCTTATTGAGCGGGTGCTTGCGCAGTGCTACGCCGTAGAGATTGGCGTACACAGGATAAAAGCTATAGGTAATCGCGGGGACGTCCAGCGGCGCCGCATGGCAAAAGAAAGCCTGAAAAGCGAACGCCAGCACCTCATCGGAACCATTGCCGACAAACACCTGGTGACTAGCCACATCAAAGGTCGCTGCCAGTGCTTCTCGTAGTGCTGCAGACGTTGGGTCAGGATAGAGACGTAGATGGTCGGTCGCGTAATCGCGCAGCGCCACACCGACACCTGGAGCCGGTGGGTAGGGGTTTTCATTCGTATTGAGCTTAACAAGTTGCTCGCGTGGCTGTTCACCGGGCACGTAAGGCGTTAGTTCGCGAACGGCCGGACTCCAGTATTGGCTCATGAGGGTAACCTGATTATCCTAGCAAGGTATGCCATGGTCGCTTGAAGGCTAACTCAGCGCAAGCATTCGCATCGCTAGGGGTGTGCGCCGCACCTTCTAACGGTTATGCTGTCACAAGTGCGCGTAAATAAATGTGATGCCCAACACGAGATGAAGGAGACACTCTATGCAACTTAAGAGTTTGCTAGCCGGTTCGGCTATGTTGGCACTGCTGGCTGGCTGCGCAAGCGGTCCGATGGAACAGCAGCAAGAAGAAGCTGCGACCGCACAGGCTAACTATCAGGGCTCGTTACCCTGCCGCAACTGTGATGGTATCGATCTGGATGTCACGATGATGGGCGAAGAGATGAGCGCGGCGGAAGAGCGCACTTTCACGCTGAACGCTACCTACCGGAATCACCCCCAAACACCCCCTGATGAAAATTATGCGGGTAACTGGGAAGTGCTGACCGGTACGCCGTCTGATCCAGACGCGACTGTCTACGAGCTGACGCCGGATGGCGATGGTCAAATCTATTACTTCATGCGTATTGATGAAAGCACGCTGGAGCTGATTGACCCAGAGCGTCGTCGCTTTGAAAACGGTGAAATGCTGCAGCTAACGCGCCAGTAACGCATTAGCAGGTAGTATAAAAGGCGGCCATTGGCCGCCTTTTGTGTTTTGTCGAGGCGGGGCTTAATGATCAGCGGTTTTGAGGGCAGGTGGCCGTATCGTCAGAATCGTTAAACCGCGATAGTAACAGTAGGAGTGTCATAGCAGTGGCGAAGGCTAAAAGCGCTTTTGTATGTACCGAGTGCGGCGCTGAATATCGCAAATGGCAAGGGCAGTGCAGTAGTTGCCAAGAGTGGAATACCCTTAGTGAGGTGCGTTTAGAGAGCGCGCGTCCCGGTGGCGCTGCCGCAGGCCGGTCAGGTTACGCAGGCGACCTTTCGCGGGAAGTGATCGACCTTGGGAATGTGGATCTCAGTGAAGTACCGCGCATGAGTTCCACGTTTGCTGAGTTCGATCGCGTTCTGGGTGGTGGTCTAGTGCCCGGCTCGGCGGTTCTGTTGGGCGGTAATCCCGGCGCGGGTAAGTCTACGCTGTTGCTGCAAACGGCCTGTAAGCTGGCTCAGCAGCGGCGCATTCTCTATGTCACGGGTGAAGAGTCGCTTTCCCAAGTGGCCATGCGCGCCCATCGCCTACAGCTCCCCACCAACGGTTTGAAAATGCTGGCTGAAACCAGCGTGGAAACCATTCTGGCGGTGTCTGAGCGTGAGAAGCCGGAAATCCTGGTGATCGACTCCATCCAGACCATGCACCTGGAAGACATCAGCTCGGCCCCAGGGGGCGTTGCCCAGGTGCGGGAGTCTGCCGCGGCGCTTACTCGCTTTGCCAAAAAAACCAATACGGTCTTATTGCTGGTGGGGCATGTCACCAAAGACGGTACGTTGGCAGGGCCCAAAGTCCTCGAACATATGATCGATGCCTCGCTGCTGCTAGAAGGCGGTGCAGACTCACGTTTTCGCACCTTGCGCGGGCAGAAAAACCGCTTTGGCGCCGTCAACGAGCTAGGCGTGTTTGCCATGTTGGAGCAGGGCCTTAAAGAAGTTAAAAACCCGAGTGCGATCTTCCTTTCTCGCCAGGAGGAGCAAGCGCCGGGTAGCTTAGTGATGGTGGTCTGGGAAGGCACGCGGCCGATTCTGGTCGAGGTGCAGGCATTGGTGGATGAGTCTGCACTGGGAAATCCTCGCCGTGTCGCCGTCGGCGTCGATCAAAATCGCTTGGCGATGTTGCTTGCGGTGCTTAATCGCCACGGTGGCCTGTTTACCGGTGACCAAGATGTATTCCTAAACGTCGTCGGCGGTGTCAAAGTGCTCGAAACCAGTGCTGATTTGGCAGTGCTGCTAGCGGTTGTTTCCAGCCTGCAAAACCGCGCCTTACCTAAAGAATTAGTGGTGTTTGGTGAAGTGGGGCTTTCCGGTGAAATACGCCCGGTACCCAGCGGGCAAGAGCGCATCAGTGAGGCGGCCAAACATGGCTTTCTGCGAGCAATCGTGCCGCGCGCTAACGCCCCCAAGCAGGCGCCAAAGGGCATGGAAGTCATTGCGGTGGATAAACTCAGCGATGCACTCGACGCCCTGTAGCCTGAACCAAGCTGCGCTAAACTGATGATATTCACCAAGTGCCAAGGAGAGACACGATGAGTTCGATTCGCTTGACCCAATATAGCCACGGCGCAGGCTGCGGCTGCAAAATCGCGCCGGACGTACTGGATGGGATTCTAGCCAAGTCAGGCCCGGCGGCAGGCCATAAGCAACTTATTGTCGGCAATCAAGGGCGCGAAGATGCGGCCGTTTATGATTTGGGCGATGGTCGCGGCATGATCGCCACCACCGATTTCTTCATGCCCATTGTCGATGATCCCTTCGATTTTGGACGTATCGCGGCAACCAATGCGATCAGCGATGTTTACGCCATGGGCGGCACCCCGGTAATGGCGTTAGGTATTTTAGGCTGGCCATTGGACAAGCTTAGCGCTGAAGTAGCCGGTGATGTCATGGCCGGTGCCCAGGCGGTATGCCGCGAATTAGGCGTTGCCTTAGCGGGCGGTCACTCCATCGATGCGCCCGAGCCGATTTTTGGGCTCGCGGTAAACGGATTGATCGACTTAGACAAACTCAAGCTAAACAGCACTGCCAAGCCTGGCGATCTACTGTTTTTAACCAAGCCCCTGGGCGTGGGAATGCTCACCACGGCAGAAAAGCGTGGCTTGCTGGAAATTGGCCATCACGGGCTTGCCCGGGAAACGATGCTGAAGCCCAATAGCATCGGCGTGAAGTTTGCCGATGTGAAAGGCGTTAATGCGATGACCGATGTCACCGGGTTTGGCTTAGCGGGCCACCTGACGGAAATGTGCCAAGCCAGTGACGTCATGGCGCAAATTGATTTCCGTAAGCTACCGCGCTTAGCCGAAGCCGAGTCCTACCGTCGTCAAGGGGCTGTGCCGGGCGGCACGCTGCGCAATCGTGATGCGCTCGGCGAACGCTTTCCGGCGATGGACGAGGCCCACTGGCAGTGGCTATGCGATCCGCAAACCTCGGGTGGTCTGTTGTTAAGCGTTGACCCAGCTTGGGAAGACGACGTGGAGCGAATTGGCCGTGAGTTTGGTCTGTCGCTGCAATCCTTTGGCGTCATGAAGAAGCGTAAAGGCAACGCCGCCATTGAGGTGGTCGGGTGACGCTAGCCACGACACCTGCCACCACCTCGGCGGCTTTGAGTTTAATCAGAGAGGGGCGACCACTGATAGACGTCCGCGCCCCGGTCGAATTTGCACAGGGTGGGCTGCCGGGGGCCGTCAACCTGCCGCTAATGATTGATGATGAGCGCCATCAGGTGGGTATCGCTTATAAACAGCAGGGCCAAGCCGCGGCGATAGCGTTAGGCGAACGCTTAGTCAGCGGTGAGGTCAAGCAAGCTCGAATTGCAGCGTGGCAGGCGTATTTAGCCGAGCATCCTGATGCGGTGATTTACTGCTTTCGTGGTGGGTTACGCTCGCAAATAGCCCAGCAGTGGTTGGAGGAAGCTGGTCTATCCCGGCCTCGCCTAGCGGGTGGTTGGAAGGCCATGCGCCAAGCGCTGTGTGAACGCATCGATCAGTCAGCGCGTCAGCCAATGCTGGTAGTCGCAGGGCTGACTGGGTGTGCGAAAACGACACTGATCAATCAGCTTCATAATGGTGTCGACCTAGAAGCTTACGCGCACCATAAAGGCTCTGCCTTCGGCCGCAGGCCCGAAGAGCCCGCCACCCAAATCGATTTTGAGCATGCGCTGGCCAAACGGCTGATCGGGCTGAACGAAGGCTTGGTCATTGAGGATGAGTCTCGCCAGATTGGCAACGCCAATATTCCGCTTGCGTTCTGGCGGGCGCTGCAGCAAGCACCACGGATGCGTATCGAAATGCCGCTGGACTGGCGCCTTGCCCAGATCCAGCAGGATTATATTATCGATTTAGAACAGGCTTATGCTGCTCGTTTCGGCGCCTATCAAGGCTGGCAGCTAATGCAGGCACAGTTGAGCAATGCGCTTATTCGTTTGGCCAAGCGGCTGGGCAATGCCCGTCTGCAGCGTTTACAGCGGCTTCAGGCGCTGGCATTCAACGAACATGCCCATGGCAACCCCCAGGCGCATGAGGCATGGCTTGCACCACTGCTCACCGAATACTACGACCCGCTTTATCGCTACCACCTGGAAAAACGGCGCGAGACGGCGCCGCCGGAAATACATGTCGGTGATTGGGATAGCTGCCTGGCGGTCGCCAGGCAATGGAACGGCTAACGGCGGCGCCGCGCGGTTAGCGCGTGCTCAACCACTGTGTCATCAGCCGATCAAGTAGTGGCGCTAAATGAATAAAGCGGTTGGCATCCTCGAGGATTTGCTCATCGTCCTGAACATAGCGGGCGGCGGCAGGCGAAGCACTGGGCCGCTCGGCATTGCTCAGCAGGTGGTTAACGCTGGCAGGTGTGGCTTCCAAATGGCACAGCAGGCTGATCACGCGGCCCCTGTCCCAGGTAAAGCCTTGCAGCGGTGCGGCTTCACTGCCGCCCAAGGAAAAAGCCTCATCGGGCAAGCTAAAAACATAGCGATGCCACATAAAGGCGCTGAACGATTCGGGTAGATCCAGAGCGCTTTCCGGCGCCAGGGTCACCGTATGCCAGCCTGTTTCTGCATAGGTGCCGGGGGCTACCACCGCACCCAGCGATTGCGCTATCCAGTGGGCCCCGATGCCAATACCCAGCAGCGGTTTTTGGCCATCCAGGTAGCGGTTGATCAACTTATCTTCTGCTTTAAACCACGCTGGTGGTTGGCTGAGTAGCGTCTCAGGCCCATCGAGTACAATCAGTGCATCGGCTTCGTTGGGTCGTGGCGTTAACTCGCCAGCATAGAGATGAAAAACGGTGTAACTATGGCCCATACTGGTCAACCAATCGGTTAAACGGGCGGGGCCATGGTCAGGGCCGTGCTGTAGCAGATGAATATGCATGGTAATCTCCTCGCCGGCCGTACAATCATCAAAGCGTTAGGGGATCGCCCCAAGCGCATAGAGACGATAACGTAACCGCTACGTTTCACCAATATCCCACATCAAGCGATCCAGGAAATCAGTATGGTGTCGAAACCCCAGGGCTTTTACCAACGGCTACAAGAACTGCCATTACCCGCTCAGCAGGCTTTTATGGCGGCGCTGTGCGAGCGTTTGTTGCCTAATTACATGCTCTATGAGCAAACCACCGCCCAGGGAGACAGCCACACGCTGCGTACCGTGCTCAGCTTGGTATGGGAGCGGCTGACGGTGCCCAACGCCAGTATCGACTTTGCGCGCCAGGCGGAAAAACTCGCCGAGTGCGAGCCGCCCGAAGCGGATGATAGCTTTGGCGCCCGGCGTGCGCTTGATGCAGTGGTGTCGGTCTCAGCGCTGCTGGATACGCTGCAAGGCGACGCCCCAGAGGCCGTGCTGGATGTAAGCCGCACCTCACGGGCGGGCGTACGCGCTTTTATAGAGCTCACAGAAGGGGAGGATGACGCCCAGAAACTGGCGCTGATTATTCGTGACCACCCGCTAATGGCCGATGAGAACGACTTTCAGGACGCCGTATTGGAAATGGTTAGCGAGCCGCTGGATAAAGCTGCTTTGAAAGAGGTGCGCACGTTAGGCCGTAACGGTGGGATTAGTAACCTTGGCCTATCGCTTGAGGATACCGGGGCTTAAAGCCCCGGCAGGCTTACGTATTAGAAATTTATAAGCGCATTTCGATACCGCGTTCTGCCATGTAGCGTTTTGCTTCTGGGATCGTGTATTCGCCAAAGTGGAAGATACTGGCGGCCAGCACCGCATCGGCGCCGCCTTTCAGTACACCATCCACCAAATGATCCAGATTGCCCACACCGCCAGAGGCAATCACCGGCACGCTCACTGCTCCGGAAATCGCGTGGGTCACGCCCAGGTCAAAACCGATCTTGGTGCCGTCGCGATCCATGCTGGTCAGCAGTAGCTCACCCGCACCAAATTCAACCATCTTCTTCGCCCACTCAACGGCGTCAAGGCCTGTCGGGCGGCGGCCGCCGTGAGTGAAAATCTCCCAGCGGGGCGTTTCACCCTCTTCAGAAACCCGTTTGGCATCGATCGCCACCACAATACACTGGCTACCGAAACGCTCAGCAGCTTCGCGCACAAACTCGGGGTTGGTCACGGCGGCAGTGTTGATCGAGACCTTATCAGCGCCCGCATTCAGCATAGTGCGAATATCGTCGCAGCTGCGAATGCCGCCGCCGACGGTGAGCGGAATAAACACTTCACCCGCAATACGCTCGACCATCTCTACCGTCGTATCACGGTCTTCGTGGCTGGCGGTAATATCGAGAAAGGTGATCTCGTCGGCGCCCTGCTGGTTATAACGCTGGGCAATCTCCACCGGATCACCGGCATCGCGAATGCCGACGAAATTAACGCCTTTAACCACGCGCCCGGCATCGACGTCCAGGCAGGGAATAATGCGTTTGGTAAGGCTCATGAATCGCCTCCCGTCAGTTGGTCGCTCAATCGCTGTGCTTCGGCGACATCCAGGCTGCCTTCGTAAATTGCCCGGCCGGTAATCGCACCCAAAATGCCGCTATCGGCAACTGCGCAGAGTGCTTTGATATCATCCAGGTTGGTCACACCCCCTGAAGCAATCACCGGTAAGCCGCCTTCGCGCGCTAGGGCAGCGGTGGCTTCAACGTTGACGCCTTGCATCATGCCGTCGCGGGCAATGTCGGTGTAGACGATGCTGGAAACACCATCGTTAGCGAAGCGCTTGGCCAGCTCAGTGGCTTTGATCGTGGAGACCTCTGCCCAGCCGTCGGTGGCGACATAACCATCTTTGGCATCAAGCCCAACAATCACATGGCCGGGGAAGGCGCGGCACATTTCGCCCACGAAGTCGGGCTCTTTCACCGCTTTGGTGCCAATAATCACGTAGGAAACACCGGCGCTTAGATAGTGTTCGATGGTTTCCGCACTGCGAATACCGCCACCAATTTGGATCGGCAGGTTAGGGTAGGCGCGGGCAATCGCGGTGACTGCATCGCCATTCATCGGCTTGCCTTCGAAGGCGCCGTTTAGATCCACCAGGTGCAAACGTCGGGCGCCAGCTTCCACCCAGCGTGCTGCCATGGCTACCGGGTCATCGCCATAAGAAGTCGCATCTTCCATGCGACCCTGCTTCAACCGGACGCACTGGCCGTCTTTGAGATCAATAGCGGGAATTACCAACATACAAAATCCTCTCAGGGCGTCCAGGTAACAAAGTTTTCCAGCAGGCGAAGGCCCGCACGGGAGCTTTTTTCCGGGTGAAACTGCACTGCAAAAGTGGCGTCACGACCAATCGCGACATGGGCGCTTACCCTGCCGTATTGGGTCGTACCAAACACCTGGGCATCATCATCCGCATTGACGTAATAGCTGTGCACGAAGTAGAAGTGCTCACGGTTATCAATCCCTGCCCACAAGGGGTGGTCGTGATGTTGCTCGACCACATTCCAGCCCATGTGCGGGACTTTCAAACGCTGCTCGTGGGCGTCGCGCATATCGCCGGGAAAGCGGTCAACACTGCCTTTGAAAAAGCCCAGGCACTCCACGCCACCATTCTCCTCGCTGCGCTCCAGCAACATCTGCTGACCCACGCAGATACCCAGCAGTGGTTTAGCCTGGCGGGTTAAAATATCGTCTACCAGCCCGCGTAATTCGGTGCGCTCAAGCTCGCCAACGCAGTCGCGAATGGCCCCTTGGCCCGGCAGCACTAGGCGCGTCGCGCCAAGAATACGGCGCGGGTCGCGGGTAATGACTACATTCTCATGCGTCACATGCTCCAGCGCTTTGGCCACGGAATGCAGGTTGCCCATTCCATAGTCGATCACAGCAATGGTCATGAAGCGCTCCTTGTGGAGAGAGAGGAAAAGTAGTTGAAGGCGCCGCGCCGCATCACAAGCTTCCCTTCGTGGAAGGCATTTGTCCTACCATGCGGGGGTCTTCCGCCACGGCCATCCGCAGTGCTCGGCCAAAGGCTTTAAAAATCGTTTCTGCTTGGTGGTGAGCATTAAAGCCTTTGATGTTGTCGATATGTAGCGACACGCGGGCATGATTGACGAAACCCTGGAAAAACTCCCAGAACAGCTGGGTATCCAAGCTACCGATGGTATCGCGGGTGAACTCAACGTTCATGTAAAGCCCCGGCCGACCGGAAAAATCGATCACCACCCGAGACAGCGCTTCATCAAGGGGAACATAGGCATGCCCGTAACGATAAATGCCGCGCTTATCGCCAATGGCTTCTAAAAAAGCTTGGCCTAGGGTTATTCCCAAGTCTTCTACGGTATGGTGGTCGTCAATATGCAGGTCGCCAGTGGCATTGATATCGAGGTCGATCATCCCGTGGCGGGCAACTTGATCAAGCATATGGTCCAAAAACGGAACGCCGGTTTGGCAGCTAAGACGGCCTTCACCGTCGAGGTTGACGCTGACCTTGATCTGGGTTTCGTTGGTGTCACGGCTAACCGTGGCAATACGCGCTGACATGTTGCATCTCCTGCGCTAAGGCGCACTCTGAGGGATGGCCCTGAGGAATGATCCTGAGAAATGGCCGGTGGCAATGCATCAACTTACCACCGTTTGATCAGGGCATAACCTGTGGTGAGCGACCATTATAGTGAATCGGCGCCCTCATCCGCTACAATGCGCGAAATGTAGCCGCAATCAATTGCGGCAGAAATAGCAGCCAGGCTGCTTTGGCGAAGAGGATTTCACCATGCCGGTGACACTGCACCATGTCGACCAGGCCCGTTGGGAAGCCGATGAGCAAGTGCGCCTTGATTTAATGCGCATCTACGAAGATGCGCCCCAAGAGCGTATGCCTACCCCGACGGTTGAGCCATTTATTGAACAACATTTTGCAGGCCAGCACTTTTTTGCCTGCGCCCTATTTAATGACCGACTGCTAGGCGCCGTTGCCGTGCAGGAGGGCGAAGACCGGGCATGGTGGCTTTCAGAACTCTGCGTACGCAAAACGACGCGCCGCCGTGGCGTGGGTTCGCGCTTGATGGCACTACTGGGCGAACAGGCTAAACAGGAAGGCCGCGTCTTGCGAATTGAAACGTCCACCTTGCCGCTAGCCGACCGTGTGCTGCTTTCCAAATTAGGCTACCGGCCCATGGCCAATCCAGAAACGCCGTCGGCGGGCAGGCCTGTCACCAGCGATTTTGTAGAGTTAGACCCACAAGGAAAAGGGTAATGAAACAGCTATTACGTATTTTGCTAGCCGCGGTCGGTATTCTTGCCATCGTCGCAGTCGCCGCGGTGGTGTATGTCACCACTTTCCTGGATCCAGAAGATTTCAAACCGCGTTTAACGGCCGTTGTAGAAGAGCAGACCGGCCTTAATCTTGCCCTGGAAGGCCCGATCACCTGGTCATTCTACCCCCGTATTGGCGTGAGCGTGGAGCAGGCCCGCGCCTGGCTGCCCGAACAAGCGGAAGAGAGTGCCGCCTTCGCCGCCATTGATCGTGCCGAAGTCAGTGTTGCCTTCGGTCCGCTACTGCGGGGCGAAATTGCCGTCGATGGCCTAACGCTTGACGGTATGCGCCTTAACCTGGAGCGCGATGCCCAAGGCGAGGGTAATTGGGAACCCTTGCTAGAGCGGCTTTCCGAGCAAAATGAAAGCACCGCAGAAACGGTGCTGGCGCCTGCCAGTGCGGGACCCAATGCCGATGCCGGTAGCTTAGCGGTGGTGCTAAGCATTGCTAGCGTCGAAGTGAAGAACGCCGACATTCGCTTCCGGGACGCACAAACCGAAGCCTTATGGCGCATGCAGCAACTCAATATCTCCGGCAGTAACGTCAACCCAGTGCGCCCCTTCCCGCTTAAGGCCATGTTTACGCTGACCAAGCACAATCGGCTGGATGCCGAAGTGCTCGAGCGCGAGCCTGACCTATCCAGTGAGATCAATCTTGAAACCCGCGTACGGCTTGGTTTGGCCGATGAGCTTTTCGTGCTGGAAAACATGGCGCTCACCACGCGCACCTCACAAGGGGCCGAGAGCGAACCTCAGCAGCTCAGCTTGAAAGCAGCCGAGCTGGTTGCCCGAATGGGCGAGCAGCAGCTTTCGGTCACAGAAGGGCTGCTCGAAGCTGGTCTTCGCAATGCCGACAACTGGCAGGGCAGTTTGGCCCTGTCACTGGCCTTTGGCCTGGAGAGTGATTGGCAGGCACAAACGGCCCAGTTTAAAGAGCTACAGCTCACCGGGCCCGACGGTTTAAAAGTCAGCGGCCATCTTAATGTAGAGCAGTTGCGCGATGCGCCACGCTATCGCGGTCAGCTAACCGCCGCCCCGTTTACGCTGCGCCCGTGGCTTGCCCGCGCTGGCGTTACGCTCACGACAGCGGGTGAAGCTGCGCTTAGCGATGTGGCCATGACTAGCCCAATCGAAGGTGACAGAGAGCAGCTAACACTGCCCAGCCTGTCGCTAGTGGTAGACGACAGCACCTTTACTGGCGAGCTAACGGCCGCGCTGGATGGTTCACGTTTAGCGTTCGATTTGGCCGGTGATCAACTCGATCTGGACCGTTACCTACCCGGTGCCGCTACCGCCGAACAGGCTAGCCGTGGCCTGCTGCGCAAAGCCTTTGCCCAGGAGTCCAGTACATTAGTGCCGCAATCACTTCTCACGGGACTGTCGCTAGAGGGCGACCTCAGTATCGATAACCTCGTGCTAGCCGGGTTAACGTTCAACAACCCCCGCCTACAGCTGCGCGGCGACGATGGCATTCATCGCCTGACGGCCTTTGAGTCGGGTTTCTATGAGGGTGAACTTAGTGCCACCGGTCAAATCGACGCCACGGACACTATCCTGGAATGGGCGCTTTCGCCCTCCGTTAACAGCGTTCAGGTGGCGCCATTGATTGAAGCCCTCAGCGAAGACGAAAAACCGTCGCCGCTAAGGGGACGGTTTAACCTCTCCGGCGACCTAACGAGCCAAGGCAATACCCGCGAGGCGCTGGCCAGCAATCTCAACGGAGCTTTGACGGCACGCCTGAACGACGGGGCGATCTTAAATACCAACATCTCTCAGCAAATGTGTGAGTTGGTCGCCCAGCTAGAAGGCGAAGGCACGCTGCGCGAATGGCACACTGATACCCGCTTTGAGCGTTTCGATGCCACTTTCCAAATCAGCAATGGGTTAGTCGAGAGCGACGACCTGCTGATCACGCTGCCCGGCATTGATGTTCAAGGAGAAGGTGAACTCAATCTCGCCAGCATGAATTTCAATACCCAAGCCAATGCCCGCTTGGTGGATACCGCCGATGCGGCCTGTGAGGTCAATCCGCGCTTGGAGCAGCTGCCGCTCCCCGTGCGTTGTGAAGGGCAGTTGGGCGGCGAGCCCTCCGAGTGGTGCCGTTTCGACCGTGAAACGTTCCAGGTGGCGGTTGTCGACCTGCTGCGTAATGAAGCCGGTGACCGCGTCAATGAAGAGCTCGAGGAGCGTTTAGGCGATACGCTGGACCAACTGGACGAGCAATTAGGCGAAGGCGCTGGGAAAGAACTGCGTGACGGTCTGCGCAACTTGTTTAACTAAGCAGTTTCACCACGCATGAGCTGAATCGATAAGTGCTGCGCCGGCCTAACCGCCGGCGCTTTTTTATTAGCCCTTGGTTCCCCTTTCTGTTTTAGGAGCAAGCATGGCAGATATGCCCAGGCCGCGGCTGGCGGCGGATGAGTTTCAACAGCGCCTACTGGCCTGGTTTGACCGCTATGGCCGTCACGACCTGCCCTGGCAGTCGCCGCGAAGTGCCTATCGCGTATGGGTGTCCGAAATTATGCTGCAGCAAACTCAGGTGACGACCGTCATTCCCTATTTTGAGCGCTTTATGGCGCGCTTTCCTACCCTGGAAAGCCTTGCCAATGCGCCTCAGGATGAAGTGATGCACCACTGGACAGGGCTTGGCTATTACGCCCGTGCGCGCAATATGCATAAAGCCGCCCAGGTGGCGTTAGCAGAGTATGACGGTGAACTGCCCACCGACAGTGTCGATGCTTTAGTGGCACTGCCCGGTATTGGCCGTTCTACCGCAGGTGCCATCATTGCGCAAAGCACCGGTGAACGGGCTGCCATTCTCGATGGCAATGTAAAGCGCTCGCTCACTCGCCTGCATGCGTTGCCTGGCTGGCCGGGTAAGCCCGCGGTCGAGCGGCAGTTATGGGCGCTGGCCGAGCACTACACGCCCTCCACGCGGCTAGCGGATTACACCCAGGCGATCATGGATTTCGGCGCCACACTCTGCAAACGCAGTAAGCCAGACTGTCCCCGTTGCCCGTTCAACGATGTCTGTTTGGCCTATGCGCAAGGCGAGCCCCAACGTTATCCGGAATCCAAACCGAAAAAGGCGCTACCCACCCGGCACACCATCATGTTGATGCTGCGTGACCCAGAAGGGCGGATATGGCTGGAAAAACGCCCACCCAGCGGGCTTTGGGGCGGGTTATGGGGAATGCCACAGTTTGAGCTTCACAGCGAGCTCAATGACTGGTTGGAAACGCATACCGTTAACCCCTCGCGGGAACCCGCGGCGCCCAGCTTTCACCATACGTTCAGCCATTTTCGCCTGGAGATTACCCCGCAGCCCGTGACCTGCGATAGGCTGGAGGGTATTCGCGAAAGTGGCGTATGGTACGACATTAACCATCCGCCCGAGCTGGGCTTGGCAGCCCCGGTTAAAGCGCTGCTCAGCCAGTTGGCGCCTTTTACGCTCAATCCCACCCCAGGTCACGCCTAGGCGTCACCTGGGGCATCATGTAAGCATTACTTCACCAGGAGTACGTTATGAGCAACACGGTTTTTTGCCGCAAGTATCAAAAAGAACTGGAAGCGCTGCCCTTTCCGCCCTTGCCGGGTAAGCAGGGCCAAGAGATTCAGGCCACCGTTTCCAAGCCCGCCTGGGAAGCGTGGCAGTCGCTACAAACGCGTTTGATCAATGAAAAGCACCTAAATATGCTCGACCCTGAATCGCGGGCCTACCTGATGGAGCAGATGCAGCGCTTCCTCGACAACCAGGAAACCGATCAGGCCGAAGGGTACGTGCCGCCCACCCAGGCATGACTTTGAAGGTTGGCTGTCGCTTTTCTGCTATGTGAAAAGCAGGACAACTGACTTGTAATGAGTAGGGCCATGCCTAGGAGTGATAGGCCCGTAGCATATGCTTTTCACCGCGCCGGGTGTAGAACAGAACACCCCTAAGCATCCGTATCGCAAGAAAGTTTCACAAAGGTGTTGACGAAAAGCGGCGTTTTTAGTTTAATACGCACCGTTGGCAGCGGCCAGATAGCTCAGTTGGTAGAGCAGGGGATTGAAAATCCCCGTGTCGGCGGTTCGATTCCGTCTCTGGCCACCACACTGCTGGGGTATCGCCAAGTGGTAAGGCACCGCTTTTTGGTAGCGGCATTCCCAGGTTCGAATCCTGGTACCCCAGCCATTGCCAACAAGATTTCTTGTTGATTGTGAAGCCTAATGGCGAAGCAATCATGTTCTCAAGAAAACGTGAAGCGCCGACATAGCTCAGTTGGTAGAGCAACTGACTTGTAATCAGTAGGTCCCGGGTTCGACTCCTGGTGTCGGCACCACTAAAAAAGTGGTTAAAAACAACACGTTAGAGACTTAAAAAGGCTGCCTTCAACGGTGGCCTTTTTTGTTTTATTCCCCAAATTCTGCATCTGCGTACCGTAGTGCGTACCGTTTCTCTCAAGACCCATTCTGCCTGCTTTTTTCGTTGCTGCAAACCGTTTCTGAGCGGGCTGATAAGACCGCCTCGCAGTGCGTGCCTGCTGTTCAGTATACCGACCTCGTAGCCCAAAAAGTGACAGTCCCTCTTCCTTGTCCATAAGAGAGCTCGGCGGGGTGACACACAAAAAAAGGGCTGCCAGCGCAGCCCTTATCAGCAGATATTTGTCGGTCGCCGTTATGCCTAGCCGAGCGCCGCGTCGGCGATTAACCCTTTTTCGTAAGTCTGGATATCTTCTTCGCGCCACCGCGTACAGCGAGCACCCAGATAGATTGGTGAGGGGATCTGACCTTCACGTTTCCAGCGCCAAATGGTCGCCTTTGAAACACCAAACCGAGAGGCCAGGTCCGCAGCTGATAGGTATTTTGCAAGCATGTGTATCTCCACGTCACAGTAAGCTTCCCCGTGACTTTAGGAAATTCTGGTGCGTAGCAGTTGCGTCTAATTGCTGGAATAGTGGGTTTATGCCTTTTAGGTTTTTTTGGCCGCATTCTGTTTCACGGTCCGATCCAAACGCTAAAGGTTGGATAAATTTTGACATCCTGGCGGTTACTCAAAAAAACAGAAATTAGTGGCTTGGTGGGGCCTTGCTGGATCCGGTTTCTTTGTTAGTTTGGATTTGCCTCATATGGGGTATTTCAAAAAGGATGAAGTTTATGAGAGCTCGTAGGCTATTTTCTGCGTTGCAGGGTGGGAATCTGTCAGTGCTCAATGATGTGACTGATTTTTTGAGTGAGATCTCTGATTGTATCGACATGTTGCGTGGTGCAAATCGTTTAGAAGAAATTGATGTTATCGAGCACCTTAAAAGCCTGGATGATGAGGAGGCCGATGATATTGGTGACATGCTTGGCATGATTAAGAAAAATGACTGGTTCTTCTGAGGTGTGAGCATGGCGCATTGTCAGTTGTATAAAGGCTGATAGTGCGCTGCTTTTAATAGTATGGCCTACCCTTATGGATTACCCGCAGGTGTCTTAGCTCCTTGCTGCACGAGATCGATAACAACGCTGAAATCCCTTCGGCGCTGAAAGATAAACTAGTCGAACTGCACAAACTGGGAGTCCAGCAGAAAACCCTCCGAACCTGCATCCACTCAGCTCCTGCTAAGCGTTGGCGTTAATCCGCAGCCTCAACGTTATATCCCGCGTCGGCTCATGCCTGGGTCGCCAATTGAGTCAGCACGTTGCAATGAATTTTGTCGATGCATATGTCGCTAAACTAAATCTGAACCCCTAGTCAGAAGTCAATAATAGCTATTAATTAAAATCTTTATAAATGACATTTTTATCAATGGCTTACTCGTAGAAGTTTTTTAGCAAAAAGGTTAACTACTGACAACTCGGAGTATAGAAGTCGATTGACCGTACTTTGAACCTCGTTGAGCGACTAATCTTCCGTCGCAACCAACTATTTCAGTTACCCCCAGGGCAACTTAAAACTCGGATTGTAGAAGAATTTACTGAGCAAAATGGATGTTTTGAGCCTTTTTTTTGAGCGTATCTCTGCTGGGGTTAGTGATTTTCTATCTTAAATCACGCAGATCCAGCGTATGAGTAGCTTTCTATTAATTTTAATTTAAACGTAAATGCATGATTTTAATGTATTAAAAGCTTCTTGGTAATTTCAAATGTTATCGCTAACGCTATCGGACGAGGGATGTTAAGCGTTTTAGATACGGTTCAGCTTAGTTATAACTATCAAAATTTTAATAACTCATTGATTTAAATAAAAATATACGGTTTCTATCTTGATTCACGCTGGAGAAATGCTTACCTGTTTCGAGCAGTGGTCGAGCCTACCGCTTCAATGCCTGCAGCTTTAAATATCAGCTGATATACCCGATTGCTTTAACCCGCATCCCGCCAAAACTGCAGCGATGTTTCGGACACTACGCCGTGCTGAGTGCCAATATGTATCACGGCATGCTGGAAAGAGCGGGCAAGCTCTGACTGGTAACACAAAGCTAATGAACGGATGATGCGGGTAATGCGCAGGTGGTTGTGGCCGCCAGCTTTTAACCAAATATGGGACTGGATGGATAGGGTAGGTTGTGCGGAAATGGCGTTGCCTTCGCGCGCAAGGCCAAAAAAATCCAACATAATGTTAAGAGAGCGCTGCTGGTGCTGGCGTAATAGAGTGTCTCTCTCAAACGCCGCTTGTACCACTGGGGTTAACAACGGGGCAAAGGCGTCAAAGCGGCCTGCTTCGGGGATGGGAAACAGCCACTGAATATAGTCATGGGTGTGTTCCAGCCAGAAGGGCGAGAGCGCCCAGATATCGCTGAGATAGCGGCCTTTATGATCGACACCTTCGCCACGATGAAACGCGATTAAGCAAGCGTCATTAGCCATTATGCTCCTCGCACCAAAAGCTCATCGAAACCATGTAATGCCATTTCGCGTGCATGGCGTTCAGTGTCTGGATCGTGATGAGCCGCGATACTCTCTAGTGCGCGCACATAGGCTGCCGGTAAGCCGTGTTCTCGTGCACCAGTTAATACGTGATGCTTGTACCAGGTATACGGGCGCATGCCAGCAGATGTGATTTTGCCCACATACGCTTGAACTTCAAACTGCCCTTCACTCGCAAGGTCAGTGACTGTCAGCCAAGTTTCATCGTAGGCAATACCAAGGCCTTCGTAACCATCCAGTGTCGGTTTATGATGCGGCGCCACCTCCCATACAACACCATAGACAGCTGACTGAAAGGATGCCGGCACAATATCGCACTTGCCCGAGCTATCCCCTCCACGCTGGTGAAAGGCAAGACGATAGGCAGGCAACATCGCCGTAGTCACAAATCTTGCCGGAATCCGCGCGGCCAAGCGCTGAGTCGACATGTTAGAGCCATAAGCAATACAGAGCATGGCTATCTCCTTTAATTAGTGTATCGGCCTCTTAAGCTGTTGTGACTGAGACTTGGTATTGGGCAAGCACCTGCTCGGCATTCGTTTTAAGTGTGTCACGCCATGTGGCTGGTGCGATCACTTTGACGTTCGCCCCCATGCCCATTAGCCACCACAGAGTTTGCTGGTCATCAGGCACGCAGGCAGTGAGGCGGTGCCACTTGCTATCGGGGAGGGCTTCGATCGTTTGTGTATCTGCAATGGGCGTCTCTTGCAATAACCAGGCAACCGAGTGGGTGATCTCTGCCTCAAGAGTGACGTCACCCGGTCCTTGCCGGTAACCAAAGGCACCGCTCTGAATATAGGCATCAATATCGAATGCCTCTGTGGCCTGCCATTTAACATCGCTCAAGGCCACCTGCTTGACTCGATGTAGCGCAAACTGGCGCAAGTCACTGAAGCCTTCCACTTGTGCGAGGAGGTACGTCACGCTGTGGCGACTGACAATGCCTTGTGGGTGAAGGGTAAAGTGTTTGTTCGTCTCGGTAGTGCGCGACAGGTAGCTGACATCAATGGCTTTCTGCTCTAGCAGCGCTTGGGCAACCGTTTGCCAAGTGGTTTCCTCTAGCTCTGCAGGAATTAACGCCATTCCATTAGGAATAGCGCGCACTTTACGTGCCCATTGGCTCAGCCCGTTTGAAGCAAGTTCATCTAACAGGCGTCGGGCATCGGTAAAATGGGATGAAAGCTGTCCTACCACGACAGGCGGCAGTAAACCTTTCAAATACTCCTCAGCCAGCACCAGTGTTAAAGCGCTAGGCACATCCAACGCCGGCAAATGGCACTGAAAGTCGCGATCAAAATACCATTTATAGGGTTTTTCACTATCATCGCAGCCAAGGGGGAAATGCGAAGAGAGCTTCTGGCTGAGGTCGCGTTGTAGCGAGCGTACGTCAATATTAAACCCACGCTCAGCGAGTTTTTCTTTCAGTACAGGGGTGGCAATGCGTCCAGGATAGCGGGGAATTAGCTGCAGAAGCGTCAAATAGCGAAAAAGTGTATCGCGAGCATCAGACATAGATTTGCTAACCCTTGGCGTTATGATGTAAGCATGCAAGCTTAACGTGACTCACAAAACTTAGCGACTCTATCGGGTAGCGCGTCGCTCTCCCGGGCGATCAAGTGAGCTCGGTGTCGCCATAGAGCAGTCATGCGTTGATCTGGAGTAGCATTAGGAAAGTGCGACCATAGCGCTGCGGGGTGAATGTCGGTAGTGACTTCAAGTGATGTGTCAGGGTGCCCTTCTAGCCAGTGATACACCTCTATAGCGCTGCGGCCAACGCAAACTGGGAATAGCAACGCATGCAAAGGCAGCGGTATGCTGAGAGCCAGCAGCAGCGCGTTGACTTCATGGTCACACGCTAGGTGCCAACGATGTCGATCGGCCACAAGCGGGGCGGTTAAATGGCCAGCCACGCAATGCCAGATGAGGTGGGCATGCAAAAAGCGCCGAGACTCATCAGAGAGGCTGGCGCTATAACGAGGACAAAAATAGAGATGTCGGCCATCCGTGCTTGCCGTGGCTATTTGCTGATGCAGCACAGGAGTTAGAATTACAAAATTGCTGAGCATCTCCATGACGGGGAGTATTTCTGCCCAATAGGCGCGATCCGCCTGCCACTTCGATAATTCTTGCTGTGCATCTGCGGTTGCTGAAGATGAACGTACCAGCATATTCATAGCGTACCTTCCCTGAAGGGTGAGGTGTTATAAGCTACGGTATGGGTGCGACAACTTAAGCCGCATAAATCAACGGGTTCATAAAATGTGCCACTTCGTTGCACTGCATCATATCAGGGTCAGACATTGCTCCAGCAATGCTCCACGTCAGAAAAAGTCGAAAGTATTAGATACCTAATACATAAAGTTAAAAAGGCATCATTCTGTCGCTCTAATCGAACGTTCAGGGCAATGGTAATCTCGTCATCATTAAGTTCTCTTCGCAAATAGGCAGTACAAATTACGTTGCGACACCAAATGTCGGGGGTGTCGGTTAAAGTCTATAAACCTATTTTGTCGTCCCTGGCTGAAACAAGGATGGAAGCATGTCAGCTCTCTACGCACCTGGTGCGCATGTAGTCATTTGCGACTGCGAATGGATCGTCATGCTCTCCGCCACACCCCACGAAGTTAAAGCGCGTAGAGTTTCTCCAGCCTGCTCCGGCGGGCCAACGGAGCGGACAGTGGAATACAAAGCACCTTTCTTCGGGCCGGACCGTAAAGAGGGTTATCGGGTGGCTTGGGAAGTGTTTAGCAGATTGAACGGGGAAAATTGAAAATGGCAGCTCCTATAATTCTTCCATTATTGAGTTTAGCGGGACGATCGTTAGTACAACTGATGAGCCGATGGCAGGGTGTGCTCGCGGTTGCCGGATTGGTTTTGGCTTCTGGCTTCATGATCAAAGAAATGATGCGTCAAGCAGGAGAAACTGCACTGAGTCTCTGGCCTTTGTTGGCATTGGCTTGTTTTTTCTTACTGGCCAAAGAGTTCATAAGAGCATGGCTGAAAGTGCGTAATAAAGAGATGAAAACCAGGAACGATTAATGAGTTTGAATAGCACGAAAAGGGCGGGTTTTATACTGCGATTGTTCTCCCTCGCGGCATTCTCATGCATGGTTTTGTTTGCAGGCATAGTGGTCATTCAAAACGAGGAGTTAGGGAAGCTGCTTCCGCCAAGTACGTCTAGAACCTTGGCCATACTGTTTGGCTATGTTGTTGCAATTCTGACTTTTAACTATGCATTAGGATTGAAAGGGAGAAACTTCATGGGTTGGAAAAATGAGGCCTTGCTCGTTGGCGGCTTCATTATTGTATTTATTGCGATGTTTCTTCCGCATGCATTCCCTGTTCAAGAGGTTGTGGTCTCGGATAGTTGGATACCGTTTCGGTCAAAAGAAAATACATATTTGAAACCTGACTGGAAGTTGGCATTGGTCTGCCTTTTGGCTTTGCCGCTTTTCATCAAAAGCTGGATGGGCATTAAAAATATGCCCCTGTGGAGCTCGTTGGATAAAAATTAAGCAGCTAAGGGACGTGGATGAACGACAATCAAGAATTCAATCAACTATACCGTGATGTTTCAGAGAATATGGCAGCAGCCATGACCGATTTATCCAAGCTCACGGTGTCCAACACTGAAGGTCAAGATCGGCTTGATCACATCACAAAGACTTTGAAAGAGATGCAAGAAGGCTTTGACGCAGAGCTTGAGTTTCTTGAAACAAATGCTGAGTGGGAAAAATTCACCATGGCGTTCTTCGGGGAGACGAATGCCGGGAAAAGCACCATCATCGAATCTCTACGGATTCTTTTTAATGAGTCATCGCGCCAGCAATTGATCGAAGAGAATCAGCAGAACGTAGATGAGCTTGCCCGGAAACTGCAAGAGCATGCGGACCATGCCGAGATAGCGTTGGCTAATGCTTTTCATAAGTATGCCAGGGGTGTAGAGACTGTTCGCAATGGGTGTGGAGAGCTTAAGGGGATTATCGCAGAGGAATCAGTCGAGCGTTTACGCGTGGCGGAAGAAGCAGCATCTTCCCGTGCGAAGCGAAATCTGGTGCTTGCCTGCTTAGCGGGAGTGCTAGCGGGTGCCGGAGGAGCATCTGCGATACTTCTGGCGCTGGGGGGATAATGGGAATTTATGAGAAGGCGACGTTTGCGCCGGAATTATCTGGACTCGCCAAATCCATAGTGGACTATGAAGCTGCCAGAACAACCTCTCACCGTGTCGATGGCCAGATTATCGGGACGGGTAAAAGCGACTTCACGCAAGGGAACGTACCGTACACCCTAAAATATCAGGGTAAGACTTTTGAGCTGATTGATGTCCCGGGTATTGAAGGCGACGAGTCACGTTTTATTGGCCTGGTTCAAGAAGCCGTTGCAAAGGCGCATCTGGTGTTTTATGTAAATGGCACCAACAAGAAGCCCGAGAAAGCGACAGCAGCAAAGATCCGCTCCTATCTGCGGCGGGGCAGTAATGTATGCCCGCTAGTGAATGTTCGTGGTAGTGCGGATAGCTACGAGTTTGAAGAGGATCGGGTGTCTCTATATCAAGGCGGTGGGGATATAATTCTGAAGCAAACCGAGGCCGTGCTTGCCTCGGCGCTTGGTGAGAATGTGCTGTTGCCAGGGCACTGTGTTCAGGGGCTTATCGGTTTCGCCTCTCTGGCTTTGAATCATAAGTCTGGGGTTACCACGATTCACCCGTCCAGAGATTCTGATCTTGTTCGTCACCAACGTAACTTCCTGAAGTATTTTGACGATACTGACGCTATGTATCGATTCTGTCAGGTAGAGGCAGTGGCAGAGGTTTTAAGGGGCAAACTGTCAACGTTCAAGGAAGATATTGCTGAAAGCAACAAGGCGAAAGTCCGAGAGTTACTTGCCGAAAATCTGGATGTTTTGAATGAGTCCCTGGAGTCTCATAAGGCGTTTTTGGCCAGCGTAGCACCAGAGTTTGATAAGTGTCGAGCGGCCGTTAATGAAGCTGTTATCAGTTTCGAGCGCCTTGCTACATCTACCCGCCGCAACATCTATAACGAGCTCTTCACCAAATTGGCTGACGACAGTGACAATATTGTCGCGGATAACTTCGGTGAGGCTGAGGTAATCAAGCAAGGTATTGAATCTGCATTTGACCGGCTCAGTGAGAAGGCCCAGACGAAACTGGAGGCGGATCTGGAAAGTAATCTGAATGGCTTGCAATCTCGGTTAGATGAAAGCGTTGAGCGCTTGCTTGAGGACGTTGAGAGGGTGGAGTTTGAACAGAAACTTCGCGCTGATCAGTTATCACGTTTTAGCTATCAGCATTCCGAAGATATGGGATGGAATCTAGGTCTAGGAGACTTTGGATCTTTCGCTTTTCAAATAGGTACCTATGCACTAACCGGAGCGGGGATTGGTTCCGCTTTTCCGGGTATAGGCACCCTTATTGGTGGTGCCGTTGGTGCTACTTTGGGTGTTGTCATGACAGCACTGAATCTATTTATGAGTAAAGCCCGCAGAATCAGAAAATCTCAGGTTGAGGTCCGCAAGAAAATTGAGAAGGTAGGTAATAAGAAGCTTGCTGAGATAGATGCTGAGGTCAGCAGTCTCATGAAGTCGATCCAAAAGGGAGTTGACGAGGGTGTTGTTCTACAGGTTGACCTTCTTGAAAAGAGTCTTGCTGCGCCATTGGAGATTATCGAAAAACAAATTTCGATGTTGAGCCACTTGAAACACAAAATTGAGATGATGCCTTATGGATCAGCTAAAGCAGTTTGAAAGCCAGAAGCAATACACGTTGAAAATTCTGGGCGATTTAAGGGGGGTTCTGGAGGAGTTGCGGATTATTGGGATGGAGGTTGAGGGTGATCTCGCCAAAATTGACTCCTCTGTGGCTTCCATTAAAGATGATGTTCTCCGCATCGCTCTGCTGGGTGCGTTTTCTGATGGCAAAACCAGTGTTGTTGCGTCTTGGCTTGGTAAGGTTATGGAAGACATGAATATCGACATGGACGAGTCTTCCGATAAATTGGCGGTTTATACCCCCGAAGGCCTTCCAGAGAAGTGTGAGATTGTCGATACGCCCGGATTGTTTGGTGACAAGCAAAAGGAAGTAAACGGGGATCAGATCATGTATGAGGATGTTACGCGGAAGTATATTTCTGAGGCCCATCTCATCCTCTATGTTGTCGATGCCACGAATCCTTTAAAAGATAGCCACAACGACATCGTCAAATGGGTGTTACGTGACCTGAACAAGCTCGACTCTACGGTTTTTATTATTAATAAAATGGATGAAGTGACGGACCTCACCGATCCGATATTGTTTGATGAGCAGGCGCGAATAAAGACTGCGAACTTAAAAGAGAAACTGAAGCGGGCGATCTCGTTGAGTGATGATGAACTGGATCGCTTGCGGATTGTTTGCATGGCATCCAATCCAAATGGGCGGGGCCTGCCGTTCTGGTTTGGTAAGCCGGATATCTACCGAACCCGCTCGCGAATAGAGGAGCTTAAAGCGGCTACCGGTGAGATTTTGGACTCAAATCTGCGCGATTCAATGGTGGCTAAAACAGGCCTTGATGTTGTGTCCGATCTGGTGGCACAGAGGGTACAAGCTGCAGATGCTCAGCTTGCAGAGCTTGATGTATTTGCCAACCAGCGCGAACAAGAGTCCGGGCGCATCCACCATGATATCCAACAGGGGCAGCGTGAAGTAAAGCGGCTTGGCGGCGAGCTTTTCCGGGAGCTCCAAAGTATGGAAAGCCAGTTAATGGGCAAGTTGCGACCATTGTCTTTGGAAGACCTCCGTCCATTCCTTGAGGATGAGATTGGTTACAGCGAGGAGAGCGGTGTCGGCTACAAGCTTGGTGTCAGGATCAAAACTGCAGTGGACTCCTATTGTGATCAGACAACTCAGATTACTGCAAGGTTGTCTCGCGATATCAACAGGCAGTGGGCCTCCAGTGAAAGCTTCCTGAACAGCATTAGTGGTGGTGCTCTGAAGATGGGGGGGAAAGCGCTTGGTCAGCTTTCCAAAGTAGATCCCCTCACGATCAAGAAAACCATCTTTGCCGCTCGGGATGTACTCGGAAAAATGACTGGCCATGTGTATAAGTTCAAGCCATGGGGGGCAGTCAAACTGGCTGGCAATATTTCTAAGTGGGCGGGCCCTGCCGGTGCTGTATTTACTGTGACCTCTGATCTATACGGTGCCTATAAAGAGCACGAGCTAGAGCAGGAGTTGCAAAAAACCAAGGACGAGATCGGCGAGCTAATAAAGTCGGCTTTTAAAGACATTTATGATGTGATTGCTGATGACGAAAAGCTGCTCAATTTCTTCGCTCCGCAGCTGAAGGAATTTGAACGCTTGATGACTGATCTTGACGAGCAGGCCAGCGAAATCAGACGCAATCAGGAGAAGATTGGTCAGGTTCAGTTAAAGCTCCGAGCATTGCCTTTGACTGGGTGACCTTTTCCCTAGATTAGTACCTTGGCCCGATGAGAGTCTCTACTTTATGCCGCCCTTTGAGCATATTCAACGGGCGGCAGATAATTGAGTGAGCTGAAAGGGTAGTCCGCTCCACGTTCGTACGCCGTGGACGTAATTCAGGTACTGATTCTCTGATGTTTTAGCTTAGCTGTCTGAGTAGATCCGCAGTGCTCAACAGCAGATGCTTTATTAGCGAAAAAGCCTGAAAAATTCACTCATTTCCAGGAGCAGCACGGCTTCAATTGTTATACTCAGTTTCATTAATAGTATTTTTTACTCTTTACAACACGGCTCGTCCTCGGTCTTCCACCTGCTCCCTTCGGCTTCAATCCTAGCGGTCCTAACCAATGATCGCTTCTTCCGAGTGCTTCAATAAGCAATTTCAGAGAGCTAATGTAGTCAGCGCGTGTCGCCTGGCTGTATCCCTGCGCTTCAAGCCAGTAGTTTGAAAACCACTGAATGTGCTTCAACTTTATTTTCTCAGGGCGGTTAACTTCTGGGAATCTTTCCTTTATAGCGTCGGCAATTTTTCGGATACGGTTTCGATGGCGCACAGGGTGCGGCGGCTTCATGTCATTAAACTTTATTCTAATATAAATTAGCTTTAAGTTCATATAGTTAGCCAACGTAGCCTCTTGAAACATATGGCCGGTTATGACCTAGCCGCTTCGAAGTTATCATGAGGCCTCTCAAGTGAGCCTCTAGATTAACGGGTTTCTTTTTGATTGGGGCAGGATGTCCCGATTCGTCTTCATACGAGTCGATGGAAAAAGCAGCACGCATTTCCCGGTAACTGATCAAACCATGCGCCTTAATGGTGAGACGAGCTGGATCAATAACTCGGTGTTTGAAGAATTGATAAGTCTCGTCCTTGTGAAGCAGATTTGTGCTGCCTTCAGGCGAATGCTGTATAGCATATTTTAATGCTTGCCACTGGGGCTTCCCCATCGGGATTTCACGATCATCACTCTGCCTGCCGCCTTTCGTGCCTTCTAGAATTCGACAGGCTCCATTCTCATTAGCTTCCCTATATAGACGTAATAAATCTGCGAGCGCTGCTTCACGAACTCTCATACCGAATGCTTTAGCAAGCAGCAGCACGGCTGCCGCTCGTGGGTTTTTGGCTTGCTTCATATCGTTTGCTGCTCGTACTACATCTTCAAAGCGCTCTCCTTGAGGCTCTGTTTGGCGGATATGGGTCCGTTTACCAACTAATTTGGAAGGTGAGGTATATAACCGGCGATCATGTCGCATGCAGCTCATGACAACATTCAAAGTCGAGAGCAGATTTTGAGCATAATGAATTGAATAAGTACCGTCGGTAACAGACTCAACCAGGTATTTTTCATAAGCTGAAATGTGCTCTTTTGTAATCTTCCGCGCGTCTTTCACTTCATAGTGCTCTTTGATCCAGCGCACGAAATTGGCAAAGCGTGCGTGGTGGCTATGCCTTGTCTGAAAGTGATCATGGCAGCCATATTTATCGTTAAGTGCTGATAGCGCAGCGTAACCAAGTCGCCTTCCATACCCAAAATTGCGTTTTCGTAGAGACCACCCCGCATACCCTTTTGGCACTGCCATAACCCTCTCCTCAATCTGAGTCTCATTGTCTATAAATAAAAAGGTACAGCTATGCGCGGCGAGGTCTGCGACTAACAATAGGCAGATCTACCCCCCGCGCCCGACGATCTGCCCTGTACGTCGCAGTCAGTGTTCACTCCTAAAGTTGGAGCCCTGATCGTCGCTTGTGCCGCTGCATGCACGATTTTCGTTATCGCTGTTCATCTGATAGCCGATAAGGCCCAGGGAGATGTCGCGTCATCAACGCGTTAACAGAAGAGGGATGCCACGTTGGGCGTTAATGTCGAAAGCGGACAATGAGAGCATGTTCGAGATGATGCTCGACTGACATAATGTTCTGTCGCTCGCTGGGTTTTAGTTCCAGTTTATGTCCATTTTCAGTTTTTCGATTGCGTAAAACCTATTGATAGAAAAGGGCTTTTTTACAATTTTCGGTTTTATCTCATTTTCTGATGCATTACACATCGTGAGGTTTTATAGGTAGTCGATGGGTCGCTATCTTGTGATAGCATTTATATAAAGAAATGATTTCTTGGGGTGCCGCTTGGCGCTGGAAGGGCGCAGGTTTGACCTGCTTTTAAACGCTGTTTCGTTTCTCATCGTCAGCTGCGATGCCACGCCAACTAAGACGCGGTTTTCAAAGCCGATGTTTAAGCTTTTTGAACTAAAAGTCAACGGAATTCTTGAGTGAAACTGCAGCCACTTCAATCGCTTAAAATGAGCATTAAAAGTACACACAGCGTACTTTTCACGCACTTTTTTTAGATCAAATAAAGCCAGGTGATCCACGAGGTACTAAAAAGTACACTGTGTGTACTTTTGACGCCCAATTTTACTTTTTGGTGGCTCAATGCAACGCATCATTGGATCAATTCCATCTTCATTCGTAATAGGGCTGCTCATTTCGCCTTACCCTGATAAAGTCTTAGCCCAGCCACATAATACTGAGGGCTGAACCTTCCGTGGTGAATGCCAATTCCATACGAAATGGAGCGTTTGTGCGAGTCAGCGACCAAACATCAGCAAACTTCGGCTTCCTGGCCGAGCACGACGCGCTTTTTGTGCAGCTCGCCTCAGCTGCAGAAGGGGCGTTTGCTAGCGACCCCAACACCACGTTAATCAAGCTGCGCCAGCTGGGGGAAGCGCTCGCGCAACACTTAGCGGCGCTGTCGGGTATCGAGTTCGATGAGCAAACGAGCCAATCCGATCTTCTTTATCGCCTAAACCGTGAGCTGCGACTTGAGGCCCAAGTGCGAGAGCTTTTTCATACTCTGCGCGTCGAGGGCAACAAGGCAACTCACCAATTTCGCACTCGTCATAAAGAAGCCATAGACGGTCTGAAGTTGGCCCGCGAACTGGCGATATGGTTTCACCGCTCGTTTGGCAACGCTGGCGCTGGATTCAAACCAGGTCCGTTCGTGCCACCTGCAGATCCCAGCGTCCAACTACGACAGTTGCAAAGTGACATCGAAAAACTGCGCCATGACCTGCAAAAAGCGAATGTCGAATTAAACAGCAGTCAGCAACTCAGCCAACTGATCGATAAAGAAAAGACCGAATACGAAGCCCTGGCACTGGCAATGGATGAAGAAGCTAGGGCGCTAGCGGAACAAGCCCGTCAGCACGAGGAAGCGCTGGCGCTACAGCAAGCTGCCTATGAAAACAAAATCAAAGCCTTGCAACATCAGCTCACGGCGCAAGGCGAACAGACCATTAATCGGCAGCGCCAGCAAGTATCCAAGCAAACCAAAGCAGCCACCGACAACCTGGTACTGAACGAAGAACTCACCCGCATCCTCATCGACCAGCAACTGCAGGAAGCCGGATGGGAAGCTGACAGCCAGGAAATCACCTTCCAGAAAGGCGCGCGCCCAGAAAAAGGACATTACCGCGCCATTGCCGAGTGGCCCACCAACCTCAACGGTGAGAAGGGCCGAGCCGATTACGTTCTATTTGTAGGCCTTGCTCCCATCGCGGTGGTAGAAGCCAAGAAAGAAAACACCAACGTGGCCGGCAAAATTGAACAGGCCGAACGTTACAGTAAAGGGATCCACGTTGAGGCTCCTCTGGTCGGTGCCTGGGCGCTTACCGGTCGCACCATTGCCTGGCCTGCTAATGACGAAGGCCACTATATGGTGCCTTTTGTGTATTCCTGCAACGGCCGGCCCTATGTGCCCCAACTTGCTGAACAGTCGGGAACCTGGTTTCGTGATGTACGTGAGCCCAGTAACACTCGACGCGCACTCTCACGTTTTCACACGCCCGGTGGTTTGCTGGGCTTACTTGAACGCGATAAAGAAAATGCAGAAAAGCTGCTTAAGAACGAACCCTTCGGTTATCTGAAACTACGCGACTATCAACAGAATGCTATCGCTGCGACTGAAAGTGCGCTGGCCCGAAACGTCCGTTCAGTGCTGCTTGCCATGGCCACCGGCACGGGTAAAACCCGCACCATCATTGGCCTAATGTACCGTTTTCTTAAAACCGAACGTTACCACCGCATTCTGTTTTTGGTCGACCGCACCGCGCTTGGGCAGCAGGCCATCGACGCCTTTAATGAAGCGCCTTTAGAGCAGAACCAGACCCTGAGCAAGATTTACAATGTTGCTGAACTGGGTGATATGGCGGCCGAGGCTGAGACCCGCGTGCAGGTCGCTACCGTTCAGGCCATGGTGAAACGCATCTTTATGAGCGATCAGCCACCGCCCATTGACCAGTTTGATTGCATCATTATCGACGAAGCCCACCGGGGCTATACACTGGATCAGGAAATGACCGATGGCGAGCTGGCTACCCGGGATGCCAGTCAATACATCTCCAGTTATCGGCGCGTGCTGGACTACTTCGATGCTGTCAAAATCGGCCTGACGGCCACCCCAGCCAGGCACACCAGCGACATTTTCGGCAAACCGGTTTTCACCTACTCCTATCGCGAAGCCGTGGCGGACGATTGGCTGATTGACCATGAGCCGCCGCTTCGCTATGAGACTCTGTTGACCAAAAACGGCATCCAGTTTGAAAAAGGTAAGCCAATAGAGGTGATCAACACCCAGACCGGAGAAGTGGATACTACGGAACTCGAAGATGAGTTGAGTTTTGAAGTTGAAGCTTTTAATCGCCGGGTGATCAATGAAAACTTCAACCGGGTCATCTGCGAACAGCTAGCGCAGGAATTAGATCCTTTTGATGATGAAAAGGCGCTGATTTTCTGTGCCACCGATCTGCATGCGGATATGGTCAAGCGGCTATTGGATGATGCCTTTAAAGAGCTCTATAACGGCAGCTACAACGAGGCCGCCGTGGCCAAAATTACCGGCAAAAGCGATAAGGTCGATCAACTGATTCGTCGTTATAAGAATGAGCGTTATCCCAGTATTGCCATTACGGTTGACCTACTGACGACTGGCATTGATGTACCCAAAATAAGTCACTTGGTGTTTATGCGTCGGGTACGCTCGCGCATCCTGTACGAGCAAATGATTGGCCGTGCCACTCGGCGTTGCGATGAGATTGGGAAAACCGTGTTCCGCATTTACGACCCAGTCGATATCTACGCTGCGCTTTTCGAGGTCAATACCATGAAGCCTCTAGTGAGGGACCCCAACGTCACTCTGGAGCAGTTGGTCGACGAATTGACTGATGAGGATCATTTAGAAGCAGCGCTGAACAGCCCTGGCGAACAGCTGGGCGAAAGCCAGGCTGATGTAGTGCTTAGCCAGCTCAGCCAGAAGGTCATGCGAGTACTGCGCAAAGCTGACAACAAAGCCGAAAGCCGCCCAGCACTGAAAAGCAAGCTCGACGAACTGCATGAGCTGTGGGGAGTAGAGCCGAAAAACCTGCACCAACACTTGCAGAAACTAGGCCCTCGCGAAGCGTCGGTATTTATCCGCCAGCACAGCGGCCTGGTCAATCAGCTTGGCCAAGTGAAAACACTGGTTGGCAGCGACAAAATGCCCGTGATTTCGCATCATGAAGACAAACTCATCCAGGAGCCCACCCAAAGCTACGGTGTGCATCAACGGCCAGAGGACTATCTGGACAGTTTCAATGCGTTTATCAAGGAGCAGGTTAACCAATCGACTGCCCTGGCTGTGGTCGTCAACAAGCCTCGTGACCTTACGCGCCAGCAGCTTAAAGAAGTGAAAGTGCTCTTGGATAATCACGGCTACTCGGAAGCCAACCTGCAAAGCGCTGTGCGCAATCAGACCAATAAAGATATTGCGGCCAGCATCATCGGCCATATCCGCCGCGCAGCATTGGGCGAGCCTCTCAAGCCTTTTGAACAGCGTGTAGCTGAAGCCATGGACCGCATCTATACCCAGCACGATTGGTCGACGGCCCAGCGCAAGTGGCTGGACCGCCTGGCCAAACAGCTGGTGCACGAAGTAATCATCGATCGCGAGTTTGTAAATAATCGCTTTTCAGATGACGGTGGCTCAAAGCAGATGGATAAGGTATTGGGCGCGCAGCTTGATACAGTGCTAGAAGAGCTAAACGAAGCGGTTTGGCCAGAGCTGAGCGCGTGATCTGTGAATGTTGATGGCATAGACATACATCTACTATATGTCGATTTTTTGCGGATATTTCGACATTACGCATGCCAAACTAGCCCTAGCAAATATTTATAGGTAGCCACGATCTATACATTGACAGCGTCACATGCAAAGGAAAGTGCTTTTTCCTTTGCATGTCAGCTTCGATATGTATAGATTTTCTATTTTTCTATACATTAACTGAAAAGAGATGCTCCGTGCTGCCAACGTTGCCCCTTGAACACATCGAACAGTGGGAAACCCGCGCCGTGCTGAAAAAAGCAGCACAGGCACATCGTTACTTGGCAGAGCTAAAAGGGGTGGCAGCGACCATCCCTAACGAAGAAATATTGATCAACACGCTGACCTTGCAAGAAGCCCGGCACAGCTCCGAAATCGAAAATATCATCACTACCCAGGACGATCTCTATCGCGCAGTCGTGGCGGACGAAGCCAGTGTCTCACCACAAACCAAAGAGGTTCAGGACTACGCAACGGCACTGCGGGCGGGATTTCGCAGCGTTCGACACTCCCGGCTGATTCGCCTGCACGACATTTTACTGATTCAGGAAACCCTGGAGAAAAACCGGGCAGGGTTGCGTAAGCTGCCCGGGACGGCGCTCAAAAATCAGGCCACCGGGGAGGTGGTGTATGAGCCGCCCCAGTCAGCCCCGGAAATCGAAGCGTTAATGGGCAACTTAGTCGCCTATATCAACGATGACGAACAGTGTGATGCGGACCCGCTGGTAAAAATGGCCGTCATCCATCACCAGTTCGAGAGCATTCACCCGTTTTATGACGGCAATGGGCGAACCGGGCGCATTATCAACATGCTTTACCTGGTCGCCAAAGACCTACTCGACCTGCCTGTGCTTTATCTCAGTCGTTACCTGATTCAGACCAAGTCTGGCTACTATCGGGAATTACAGGCCGTGCGCGATACCGGTAACTGGGAGCCGTGGCTACTCTACATGCTGGAGGGTGTTAGCCAGACCGCCCGGCAAACCATTGATCTGATTGGCCAGATACGCGAGTTGATGCAACATACCAAACACCGGATGCGTGACGAATGTCCGAAGATCTACCGGCAGGAACTGCTGAACAACCTGTTCAATCACCCGTATACGAAAATTGAATTCGTGATGGAAGATCTGGCCGTTAGCCGGATCACCGCGACCAAGTACCTGGATGAACTGGTCAATATCGGCCTGCTGGACAAAACCAAAGTCGGCCGCAGTAACTTCTATATCAATACTCCGCTGATGGCGCTCTTCCTTGAGCGTGCCTAACACTATTTGGAAACATTTATGACCAATAACGACATCGTCCAGAAACTCTGGAACCTCTGCGACGTTCTGCGAGACGACGGCATCAACTACTCGGACTACGTCACGGAACTGGTGCTGCTGCTGTTCATTAAAATGGTTCACGAGAACACCGAAGCGGGCACTCTCAAGAAGCACCCGCTGCCCGAAGGCTGCCGCTGGTCTGACATCAACGGTAAATCCGGCATCAACCTGCTGAACGACTACAAACGCATCCTGCTCAGCCTTTCTACTGGGCGCGATAGCGACGGAACATTGGTGCACGACGATCCGCTGATAAGCGCCATCTACGCTGATGCGCAAACCCGCCTGCGTGAGCCGCGCCACCTGGAGCAGATGATCAAAACCTTGGACCAGATAGACTGGTTCAGCGCCCAGAAGGACGGGCTGGGGGATCTTTATGAAGGGCTGTTGGAAAAGAATGCCAACGAGACTAAATCTGGCGCTGGCCAGTACTTCACCCCCCGCGCCCTGATCAACACCATGGTGCGCTGCCTGAAGCCACAGGCTGGTGAACACATACAAGACCCTGCCTCGGGTACCGCGGGCTTTCTGATTTCTGCTCACGAACATATCAAAAGCCAGACAGACGATCTTTACGACCTAACAGCCCATGAGAAAGCTTTTCAGGCGAACCGTGCTTTCGTGGGTATTGAGCTGGTGCCCGGCACTCGACGCTTGGCGTTAATGAACTGCCTTCTCCACGGCATGGAAGGAGACGATGAGGGTGTGGTCCACCTGGGCAACGCCTTAGGCCAAGCTGGCGCGGGGTTGGAAAAAGCCGACGTGATCCTCGCCAACCCGCCCTTTGGTACCAGCAAGGGCGGCGACGCCAGTATCACGCGCGACGACCTGACCTATAAAACCAGCAACAAACAGCTGGCCTTTTTGCAGCACATCTACCGCAACCTAAAACCCGGTGGCCGCGCCGCTGTGGTACTGCCGGATAACGTGCTATTCGAAGCCGGTGTCGGCACCGATGTGCGCCGGGATTTAATGAACAAGTGCAACCTGCATACCATCCTGCGCTTGCCCACCGGCATTTTCTACGCTCAGGGCGTCAAGACCAACGTATTGTTCTTCACCAAGGGGAGTGCAGCGGACAAGTACCAAGAAGAAAACTGCACCGAAAACGTCTGGGTTTATGACCTGCGCACCAACATGCCCAGCTTCGGTAAACGCACGCCCTTTGGCGACCAACACCTGAAGCCGTTTGAAACCGTGTATGGCGAAGACCCTAACGGCCTGGACCCGAGGGAAGAGGGCGAATACAGCTTTCATTCCGACAAGATCGAACTGCCCGAGCACAGTGATGAAAATGAAGGAGTCGATACCCGTTTGGCCCATAGCCGCTGGCGCAGTTTTAGCCGGCAGTGGGTTGCCGAGCACAAAGGCGACTCGCTGGATATTTCCTGGCTCAAGGACAGCGACAGCGTAGATGCCGCCAATTTACCTGAGCCAAGCGTGTTGGCGGGTGAGGCGATGGGGGAGCTGGTGCAGGTGCTGGGGGAGCTGGATGCGTTGATGCGGGAATTGGGGGCTGAGGAGGAAGCTGATGGGGCCCGGGTGCTTTTGCGGGAAGTGATGGGTGAGGTTAAGTAATGATCCAGCGCAAACTGCCCCTTGAATGGCTTCAAGTTCAGCTTGGCGATGTCGTACCTTACGGCAAAACCCAGAAAGGCGAGCTCTCGGATGTCACTGATGACACTTGGGTGTTGGAACTGGAAGACGTTGAAAAAGAAAGCTCGCGAATAATTAGTTATAAGACTGCCAAAGAACGGCCGTTTAAAAGCACGAAAAACAGGTTTGAGAAGGGTAATGTGCTGTATGGCAAGCTACGCCCCTATCTAAACAAAGTCGTTGTCGCCGATAGCGCTGGCGTTTGTACGACTGAAATCATTCCCCTAGATGCCGAGCCATTCGTTCTCAACCGGTACCTTTTCCACTGGCTCAGAACCCGCGATTTCCTGAATTACGTCAACGAAGTCAGTTACGGCGTAAATATGCCACGGCTTGGGACTAAGGATGGAGAGGCTGCACCATTCGTGCTGGCACCCCTCGCCGAACAAAAAGTCATCGCCGACAAACTAGACACCCTGCTGGCCCAGGTGGAAAACACTAAAGCCCGCCTCGAACGCATCCCGCAAATCCTCAAACGCTTCCGCCAGTCCGTGCTGGCTGCGGCGGTGAGTGGGCGGTTGACGGAGGAGTGGACTTCCAGAAGCATAGAATTGAGAGAAATCGCTGAATTTCAGAATGGATATGCCTTTAAAAGTGGCTGGTTTGAGAATTCAGGAAGCCACCAAGTAGTGAAGTTGGGCAATATCCGAGATGGCCACATCGCACTTGAAAACTCACCGGCCTATGTCGATGACGAATTAGCGTACGAGTTCAGCAGATATGCGCCTAGTCCCGGTGATATTTTAATCAGCATGACGGGCACTCGTTTCAAGAGGGACTACGGATTCGGCTGTATGGTCAAAGAGGAAAAGAATCTTTTGATCAATCAACGAGTAGGGCGCGTTATTCCACACCGGTCAAAGGTTAGCGCAGAATTTCTATTTCTTTTCATTCGGTCCGATGTCTTTCGGGATCAATTTTTCGTAGGAGAAACGGGGGGAGTTAACCAAGGAAATGTTGGATCTAAACATATTCTTTCGATCCTCGTTGAAGTACCGAGCATAGATGTTCAAAAGAAAATCGTCCACCAAGTAGACCAGCTCTTCACTCATGCCGAGCGGATCGAACAACAGGTCAACAGCGCCCTGGCCCGCGTTAACAACCTCACACAGTCCATTCTTGCCAAAGCCTTTCGGGGCGAACTCACCGAGCAGTGGCGCAAGGACAACCCGGAACTGATTAGCGGGGAAAATAGCGCCGAAGCTTTGCTGGAGAAGATCAAGACGGAGCGGGCAGCAATGAATAAGCCTGCAAAGAAAACCCGCAAGCAGGCAAACGCGTGATGTGTTCACGCGGAATGTTTGTTGCGGAAAATAATCACAATCGTAAGGAAACGCTGAATGAGTAATCTCGCTGCCTCGCAAAAGGAAGCCGAGTTGACGGACAGTTTTCGCGGCTTGGCTGATCTGGTCGAGGCTTGTAAAGAAAATGCCAACCGAGGCGGCGAGCATTTCAATATATTCGCTATCCTTGGCATTCAGCGCGATGAAAACCGCACCCACTCACGATACCTCGCGGAACTGCTGAGCCCCGCCGGGCGGCACGGTGAAGGCGCTAAATTTCTAAATGCCTTTGTTAATGATGTTCTGGGCCTTGCACTGGATGTGAGAGATCGAGTCAAAGTGACAAGAGAACTGGCCACCGAAGATCAGCGGCGTGTGGATATCGTAGTGGAGTCGCCAGACCTGATAATCGGCATTGAAGTGAAAATTGATGCTGGTGATCAGAAGGCGCAGTTGCATGACTATTATACTGCGCTCAAACAGCGGGCAAAAAGCCGGAAAAAGGCGGTGCTGGTTTATCTCACGCTGGATGGCAAAGCACCCTCCACCTACAGTCTTAAAGACCTTGAGCAAGAGAATGTTCATTGTCTTTCTTTTGAGAAAGATATCCGCCAGTGGATCGACACCTGCGCAAGCCTCAGTAAACACAAACCAGAATTGTCCTACGCGCTTATCCAGTACAAGCGTCTGCTCGAAAACCTCACCGGAGCCGGAGCCTCTATGACAGCGCTTATCGCCGACAAACTGGCCAATAACCGTGATGACCTGGAAACTGCACTGGCGGTAGAAAAGGCGCTACCCAAGGCAAAAGCAATGGTAATGCTCAGGTTCTGGGAGGAATTATCGAATGCAATGGCCAATGCGTTTGATGTGACACCTACCGTTTATGGAGGAAAAAATCTGAGTGAAATATCTCACAGCTATTTTGATGTCAAACTGGGTGGAAAGCACGTAGGTGTCAAACACACGGTGGGTGATTTGAACGGTAAAAAGCTCTGCCTATACGTGAACCTCTACAACGCCATCCACTATGGCCTTCGTATCGATAGCGAATCAGGCTTGGCGGCTCCGCAGCAGGGCGTGCGAAATCAGCTAAGGCAAAAGCTAAACGATGGTAATGCGGTTGCTGATAAAGATCTGGATTGGCTAGTTTGCTACTACCACAACCCAGCTCCCAGTCAGGAGCCGATTATTCTTAACTTCGACAAATTCACCGGGTCGGTTCTCGACTTGATGGATGAGGATAAGCGGCAGACGATCATCGGTCAGATGGTAGACCACCAGGTGAACCTGATTAAAGAAGCCAAAACACTCCTCGAAACCAGCGTTGCATAAACGGCGCCAGAGGCTATGCGCCAAATAGTCAGATTCATGCTTGGTACAACATCGTCTAGCACAGTCGCGATGTGGCAGCCTGAACCCGACAGCATAGGAATGAGTGATCCGAAAACCTTCTACTGAACTCGTGAAGGAAGGTGTTTTTTACTATAATTCTATTAAACCGTTAACTTCAAGGAGGTTGGAAGCTATGAGTCATTTTACACAGTTTTTAATTGGCGTCTCACCGATTTTGATCATTATGTTTGGGACGCTAATTACAGCGGGGTATGTTATTCGGCGTCGAAAAAATGAAAAAAAATAACTGATGTAATGTGTTTGGGTAATATTGTTATAGCTAAGATCGGATAAATTTATATATAGTGAGTAATTAAGCTTAAATCTTCCTGTTCACGGTTGTAGGTTAATTTTAGAATTGGGCTTCGGTAAAGCCTGCAGTCTGACTCAGACAGTGAATTAACGAGTATTATTAGCTAAATATTATTTTGATAATTATTTGCACGAAGTGCTTGATTGAATATGCTTTTCAGAGCAGGTTAAAGCGCTAAGTGCCTTATCGCACAGGGTGGGAATTGCTATGAATTTGCCGCTAAGAACGGTCATAAAACAGCTCGTAACAAGATACGGAGTGTAGCATTCAGGTGGCTATTTTACCGGCAAGTGATCTTCCTCTTATTACGTTTATTGATATCGAGGCGTCAGGGCTTGGGCCCGATAGTTACCCAATAGAGCTTGGGTGGGCCGACACACTGGGTAATGGCGAGGGCTTTCTTATTTGCCCCCGTGATGAGTGGACACACTGGGATCCTGTTGCAGCGTCTATACACGGGATCGCTCGTGATGAATTGTTCGAGCGAGGGTTAAATGTCGTCGATGCCGCGGAAAAGCTGAATGACATGCTCGGCTTTGAAACGGTGTATTGTGATGCTTTGGATTCAGATCTTTTCTGGATTAGCAGGCTCTTCGATGCCGCAAAGTTAGAGCCTTCCTTTCGGGTATCCGATTTTTATCAGCTGCATAAAATGCTGAGTGATGAGCATATGCTATCGCTACGACAGATGCTCAAAAGTTTGCCGGTACTACATCGGGCGCAGGCTGATGCTGAGCGTTACGTTAAAGCCATTGTCGCGAGTTACACGAATTATGGCATTCGCTAATGCAAGCGCCACAGCTTGTGTTCTACTCCGGATTCCTTTGTGCTGTTTTATAGATTTTAAATGTCTCCAGTCTGTCACTCGCCGCATCCGTGTTGGGGCTGAATGATGCAGCCGCGTCTTCCTTTCAAATACCGCTTTATGGCAGGCAGTGCTTACTGGCTTCCCCTGTTCTGCTGATGATCTCCTGTATATTGAACTGGATTTACACCACTACGCGGTGAAGCGCTTCCCAACCGAACTATTGTCTTCGGCGTCGAGGGCGAACTGACGCTGAAAAAGCAGGATTGATTTGGCCAGTACGCTTATCTCAAAGCCAGCAAAACTCATTTCAAGCCGATAACCCCCATGTTTGAGGCGTGCCACACCAAAGGTAATGCCTGGATGTTACGTGGTGAGTGTCGGAAGCCACGTTATGCCACGCAGTGGGGGGAGTTAATAAAGGTACGCGTCTAATGCTGCTGGGACTAAATCCAAAATGAGATTTTATGGGTTGGTCCCCGACGTTGTTACCCAAAATGGTGCTGTGGGATGAATTCGAAAGGAAACAAAGTTTGAGCCCTCAAACTTTTTGATAGGTTGGCGACTGCCTCTGATAGTCTTGTCTCTACTAATCGGTAGTAAATAAAGATACTTCGGTGGCAAACTAGCTATTTATTCTGGGCAGGAGCATGGGGACGATGGAACGGCGACCTTACCTTGCGTTAGAGACTAGCCGGCTGAGCAAGATCGTTAACGGCAACACGCAGGATAAAAACCTGTTGGAAGCAGTCTTCTTCGAGCTGAACTTTCGAAAAACAAGTGCAGCGAGACAGCTCAAGCGCCGAGTTGAACAACTGCTAGAGCTGCCTAGTCAGCAATTAGACGATTCCCATGAAGCGCCTCAGCTACAAGAAGACGAAAATAAGCATAACGAATCAATGGCTTATAGGTATGCTAAAACAAAGGAACCGAGCCGAACCATGTCTAATGAACAAGACCAGCAAGCAGCGGATAACTTCCTAAACTCGTCAGACCCTTTCGTGCTTGAGTCGCTGGAACTGATGCGCAAAAAGCTATTAGATCTCACGGCTCGAAACAGATTGTTGAATTTCCCTATTCAACAGAAAGCTGCAGCCCTGCGGATTATAGATGAAGTTCCAAACCAACTGTGCGAAGTGCTTCTTTCTGAGCGTGAGCTTACGTTCAGGTCTGTTCCGCCTCCTACCCGGGAGGAGTTAATTGAGCATGGTTACCTTGAAGTAGATGAAGAAAATGGCAAAGACCACCAGTTAAAAGCTAACCCTGATGCGAAGGAGTGGGCAAAGGTCCTCGGTTTTGATATTAGTTATGAGTTGCCGAGAGATGATGAGGCTCAAGGTAGTGGAAAGCATCAGGATGATGCGATTCAGGTTCTGCTCTACCCACCAGAAATGGAATCTAGATTACGTGCAATACGTAGCAAAGCTCAAACCGCGATAGAGGAAATGGGTTCAAGCATCCTCTATTTGTCGCTTGGTTTTCTGGAATGGGCAGAAAATGACAGCGGCTCAAAAACAAGATTGGCTCCGCTTTTTACAGTTCCGGTACATCTGAGCCGCGGGAAGCTAGACCACAATAGTGGAACCTATCAGTACACCTTGAGTTACACCGGCGAAGATATCCTCCCGAACTTGTCTCTAAAAGAAAAGCTAGCAGTCGATTTTGGTCTTGCGTTACCGGAAGTTGAGGAAGATGTCTCTCCTGAAACCTACCTCGATCATGTTGCTGAAGTAATTAGAATTACAAAACCAAATTGGACCGTCCGGCGTTACGGCGCTCTTGCTCTGCTGAATTTTGGCAAGATGCTGATGTATTTGGATTTAGATCCAAAGAGATGGCCTCTCGACGAGCGAAACCTGATTAAGCATTCAATTGTGCAGCGCTTTTTCAAAAGTTCGGAAAATGGCTCGGATGAGGGGGAAGGCAATACTGTGGAGTATTCCATCGATGAGGTTGAACAAATACATGATTTGTTCCCGCTAATCGATGATGCTGATAGCTCCCAGCATAGTGCACTTATTGATGCAGTGAATGGTCAGAACCTCGTTATTGAAGGGCCTCCAGGGACTGGTAAATCACAAACGATAACTAACTTGATTGCTGCTGCTATGTTAAACGGCAAGAAAGTTCTATTCGTAGCGGAGAAAATGGCCGCTCTTGACGTAGTTAAAACTAGGCTAGATAAGGCCGGATTAGGTGATTTCTGTCTTGAGCTACACAGCCATAAATCACAAAAGCGCAAGGTACTTGAAGATATCAATGCTCGTGTAGTGAAGCAGAAGCATTTGAGCTCAACACAAAATATTGACGCAGAAACAATGCGTTATGAGGAGCTTAAAGAGCGACTCAATCACTATGCTCAAGAAATCAACGAAACATGGGCTAATACAGATAAAACAATCCACGAGATCTTTAGTAGTGCGGCTCGTTATCGTCAACTGTTAGAGATAAATCCAACCGATATTCATATCGCTGGGCTGACGGGGACGTCTCTCACCGAATTGAAACGGCTTCAGCTTGTCGATCAAGTTAAAGAGTTCCAGCAGATTTATCGAGGAATGATAGAACAGGTCGGGCAAAGTGCCCAACTTCATGATCATCCTTGGTCTGGGGTAGAGAGTACGGCAATTCAGCTTTTTGACTCAGAACAGGTTGTATCTGTTCTTCGGGAGTGGCAACAGTCACTTGATCAATTGCATGAGCGCAACCAGGGAGCTGCACATACTCTCAAAATTGATGTGTCAGAGCTGTTAACGTTGGAGAAATGCGAGTCATTGGCTTTGGATCTCTACGATTTACCAGCACTCTCTCGTAAAGAGCTGTTTAAGGCGCTTGATGGGCTTGATCTCAAGACCCAGTCTGAGGTCGAGGAATTGCTCAGTCTCCATCAAAGAATTCAGGAGACATTTGGGAAGCTAGCAAAGCACATCCTTTCAGAAAAGCTTTCAGCACTATCGCGTGGCGAGCCCTTACCTACATTCCCCGACTTGCATCTTCTATCTGGTGCATGTCGAGAAGAACACTTCTCAAATATTGTGCGCGCAACCATTAAGCTTGAGAAAGTTGAGGCTGAACTGAAGGCTCTTGACCGGCAGCTGCAAGAATTGAAGGTCGCTTTGCCTTCACCATTAAATGCGAATTTAGAACCGACTGTTGAGGGCCTCGAAGCTGCAATCAAAATGATTGAAGCGATTGGAGCGCTTGATAGCCGGATGATTAGCCTTCGTTCGGAGCATTTTGATGAAGATGACCTCGATGCCACACTGGAAGCTCTAGACGTAAAGCTTCTTCACCTCAAGCCATTGCGGGAAAGGGTGAGGCAGATTTTTGATATTGACAAATTACCTGATTCAAAAGAATTACAAGCTTTACAAGTACAGCTATTGCGAGAGGGAATGGGTAAATGGTTCTCTGGGGATTGGTGGCGAGCTCGCAAGCAGCTTAAGGGGTTGGCAAAACAACCTGACATTAAATTAAAACAGATCAATCCTGTTCTATCTGAGGCAATAGAATATGTCTCGGGAATGGAAACATTCGATTCACGGTTGTACAAGCGTCAAATAGGGCCTGCATTTGAAGGGCTGGAAACGGATATAGAGGGGCTGAAACTTCTTCGTGAATGGTATCAGCAAATTCGCAATACTTATGGCATCGGCTTTGGTCAAACGGTGGCTATCGGAGACGGCATTTTTTCACTAGATGCTCAGCTGTTCAAAGGTATTCAGCAGCTTCAACAGAAAGGGTTCGTAAAAGAACTGAGGGAGATACTCGCTTCACTAGATGATATTCAGGAGGTGCTGCCCGGCATCCGGCATGAGCTTCATCAGAACCAAAATCTTACAGGTGAACAAGGCTCTTTGCTTTCGGCAAACCGTCGCTTTAAAGCGGCCGTGCATGTAATTCAGCAGTGGTTTAAAAACAACGAGTTTACTCTTGAAGAAATTGAGTCTTGTATAGAACAGTTGAGAACTTTACAAAAGCAGCATTCAACGTTTGAAGAGAATGACCTGCTATATAAGCTCTTCGCTCCTGAGGCTGAGTTGTCAGTTGGGCCAACTGCAGAAAACAAACTTTCACTGGAGTCTATTCGGGAAACACTGGATTTCGCGAGTTACGTCCATCGCAAGCTGCGGTTCGAACCGCTCAGAAAGGTAATCCTAGCGATCAAAACGCATGGTGAGTATGAGCGGCTAAATGGGGACGCAGATGCTTATATTTCGGATTGGAGCGATCAGGAAGAGGCATACGAGCAGTTTAAAAGTAAGACTGAGCTGAGGCCCGAGCAATGGTTGACTAACCAAGATTGGAATATAGATGAAATCAGGCAAAGAAACCTACTAGCGATTGGAAAGCCGGAGTGGCTGAATGATTGGGTCAACTTCGTCTGAATTCGAAACGAGATGAAAGCACAAGGGCTTGAGCCACTTTGGCATCTGGTGACGAGTGGCAGGCTCAGTATCGAGAGTGCAAGGAAAGCTTTGAATTTGGCGATATTTGATCAGTTGTCCAGAGAAATCCTCTCACAAAGGCCACACCTAGGCCGAATATCTGGCAAGAATCAAGCAGCACTTCAGACTACCTTTCGCGAATATGACCAAAAACTAAAGACATTACAGCGTCAAAGAATTGCCAGTGTATTGGCGGAGCGTCATGTGCCTGGGGGCAATGCAGGGGGAAGAAAATCCGAATATACAGAAATGGCTCTGATAAAAAATGAGCTTGGAAAAAAGACAAAGCATATTCCAATTCGTCAGCTAATTAATCGTTCAAGCAACGCCTTATTGGCTTTGAAACCGTGCTTCATGATGGGGCCCATGTCCGCCGCTCATTATCTGAAACCAGGTCACCTGCAATTTGATTTGGTCGTAATGGATGAGGCTTCGCAGGTTAAACCAGAGGATGCGCTAGGCGTCATTGCTCGTGGTGCACAACTTGTCGTTGTAGGAGACCCAAAACAACTACCACCCACAAGCTTCTTCGATCGTCAGGATATGAATGATGATGACGAGGAAAATGCTGCTATGACGCAGACAGATAGCATTCTTGATGCTTCCCTGCCTCTATTCAAAATGCGTCGCCTGCGTTGGCACTACCGCTCTCAGCACGAAAGCTTGATCGCGTTTTCGAATCGAAACTTTTATGACAACGATCTTGTGATTTTTCCATCGCCCCACGCTAAGGCTCAGGAATATGGAGTTAAGTTCAACTATGTCAAAGGTGGCCGTTTTGTAAACCAATACAACGTTGAAGAAGCAAGTATTGTAGCTAAGGCCGCTGTGAAGCATGCGGTCAATCATCCAAATGAGTCGCTTGGCATCGTTGCCATGAGCTCGAAGCAGCGGGAGCAGATTGAACGTGCAGTAGAAGAAGAGTGCAAAGCAGATAGTAAAATCGCAGATGCCGTAGATTGTCTAAGGAATATGGAAGATGGCATGTTCATTAAGAACCTGGAAAATGTTCAAGGTGATGAACGAGACGTGATCTTCATTTCTTGCACTTATGGCCCCAGCGAGGTTGGGGGGCGGGTCTATCAGCGGTTTGGCCCAATTAATTCTGACGTAGGTTGGCGGCGTTTGAATGTGCTTTTCACTCGATCCAAGAAGCGGATGCACATTTTTAGCTCCATGCGTGCCGACGATATTTTAATTTCGGAAACCTCTAAGCGTGGTGTGATAGCCCTTCGTGATTTCTTGGACTATGCGGAGAAGGGCAGTATGGATGGGACGCCTCTCCATACAGGTAAATCTCCTGACAGCGATTTTGAGGTCTCGGTTATCGATGCCCTCCATCAGGCCGGTTTCGAAAGTGAAGCTCAGGTGGGTGTAGCTGGGTTCTTTATAGATATAGCGGTTAAAGACCCAGGAAAATCAGGACGTTTTTTGATGGGGATCGAATGTGATGGGGCGACATATCATTCTGCCAAATCAGCACGGGATCGTGATCGCTTGAGACAAGAAGTCTTAGAGCGGCTCGGCTGGCGGATTCGGCGTATTTGGTCAACGGATTGGTTTAGTAATCCCAAAGGTGAGCTTGAGCCGATTATTCGAGAATTGCACAGTCTGAAAACTGATATGTCTGTCGATGAGGATCTCTACGAACATGATGCTGATCGTTTCGAGGAGGCCGAAGTTGAGGTAGAAGCGAATAATGAAGAAGTGTCATCAATATTAGGCAGCGAATTTAGCTTACGTGATCGCCTTGAAGCTTTTAGCAAAACTGTTATCGCAAAGCATTTCCCAAATACACCTAAAGATAGGTGCCTTCTGCGGCCTGCGATGATAGAGGCTTTGGTTGAGCTCGAACCTGTATCTACGTCCGAATTCGTCGAGGTAATTCCCGAGTACCTGCGGAAGTCAACAGAGCCTAAAGAGGCGAGGCAATACTTGGGACAAGTACTGGAGATTGTTGCAGGATCGGAGGTCGCACAGACTGCTGATCCTGCCATTTAAAGAGGAAGGGATACGGAGTGTCCAAAGCGCAAGCTATTGGTGATCTTCCGGTTTCGACCCTAAGCGGACTTCCCGGCAAAGACAGCCAGACGCGTTCATTCATTATCGGAGCGTTCCATCCAATATCTTTTATGACTGAAATGACCTAACCAACACAGTCACGGCGATGGCGGCTCCATTGCGGCTTCGCCTACTTCTACATACGCGCGTGCTGCCAGCGTTGAGCCTGTAGAAAAACCCCGCTGACGGCTAAGTTTTGGTAGGATCGAGA
>OJIO01000213.1_pt1 | contig 45469 bp, 46 predicted proteins | sample 1595621 | NCBI WGS metagenome assembly OJIO01 (sample SAMN05416776, study PRJEB24817) | seawater metagenome | isolation source: Sea water | place: Canada:Atlantic | collected 2013-07 | reverse complement strand
CGAAGCGGATGCCATCTTCATCGAAGAGCTGCATAACTTCGATTGGTATCACAAAACCTCCCAAGCATTTGCCGTATTCATCCCGCAGAAGTCGGTTGGTGTGGTAGGTGATGCCCGTCGTTACGAGTGGGTCATTGCCTTACGTGCGGTAGAGACCATCGATTTTATGACCGCTCGTTGGGCGCACTTGCCATATGAATTGTTAGAGAAGGTGTCGAATCGCATTATTAATGAGATCGAACATGTCTCGCGCGTGACATACGATGTGTCGAGCAAGCCGCCAGCTACGATTGAGTGGGAGTAGCCGGCAACGACGGGCACTCTCTGGTAACCGTCTGTCAATGACAGGCGTTCATTCAACCCGGCGCCATTGCCGGGTTGTTTGTTTTTGGACTTTGATTAATTACCTGGAATTACCCGGTTTTTCTATTTGAACCTCAGTGCATCCACCAGCAAGCGAAACAGCGGGGATGATTGACGGCGACTCGGGTAATACAGGTAATAGCCGTCATAGGTGGTAAACCAGTCATTCAACAGACTGACCGGTTTTCCGCTGTGCAGTTCTTCTCTCACCATTGCGGTCGGCGCCCACGCTGGAAAAATGCCCCTGTTACAGAACGTTCAGGAGAGTTTTTGGAACCGGGTGTCACCCGCTCGAAACCGGAGTAGCCGACAAATTCCGCAATATGCCGCACTGCTCCACTGTCCGACGGTTTGAGCAGCTGCGGCGCAGCATTCGCAGTTGCTCGTTCAGTTTGGTGAGTTCCTGAATACGCGCCTCCACCTGCTCGATATGCCTATCCATCATCCGATTCACATCATCACATTGCGCACCTGGCGAACGGCTTAATCCCAGTAATTGCCGGATCTCTGGCAAGCTGAGATCCAGGCTGCGACAGTGTTTGATAAATAATAATTGCTCAACGGACGCTTCATCATACAGACGAAAATTGCCTTCACTGCGTTCCACGGAGGCAATCAATTGTTCCTTTTCATAATGGCGGATGGTTTGCACTGAGCAATCCGTCCTTTTTGCCAGCTCACCAATTTTCATTTATTCAGTCTCTGTGCTTGACTCTATAGTGACTATAGAGTTTAAGCTGCACTTCGTGAATAGTACAAGGGCTTTTTATGACAAACACATGCCGCGACAATTGTCATAGTGACGCGATGAAGAACACTCCCCAGACTGCCGAAGTGCACGATGCTTCTCATGGCGGCTTTGTCAGTGAGTATTATGTCCCCAAGATGGACTGCCCTTCAGAAGAAGGCATGATCCGTATGGCGTTGGACAGTGTGGAACCTAAAGTCGCATTGGAATTCGATACCCCCAAGAGAAAGGTGCGGGTCTTTCATGGGGACAACGCTGACGCCATTGAGGAGCGAATGCGCGCACTCGGCTTGGGTGCGACGTTGGAAAGCACAACGCCTGTCGCCAGAGATGACCTCGCCCGAGCACAGGCGTCCGCAAAACAGGAGGCACAAACAGAAGCTGGCATTCTCAAGTGGCTACTTGCCATCAACGGGATGATGTTTGTCATCGAAATCACCGTCGGTTGGTGGGCGCAATCCACTGGCTTGATTGCGGATTCTTTGGACATGTTCGCTGATGCCGCCGTCTACGGCGTGGCACTGTATGCCGTAGGGCACAGTGTGCGGATGAAGCTGCGCGCAGCCCATTTTTCCGGTTGGCTTCAGATCCTTCTCGCCGTCGGTGCTTTGGGTGAAGTGGTAAGGCGGCTATTGTTCGGAAGTGAGCCTATTTCCAGTCTGATGATGGGCTTCGGGCTCGTGGCCCTGGCGGCAAATGTAGTGTGTCTGCTGTTGATTGCCAAAAGCCGTAATAGCGGCGCGCATATGAAAGCCAGCTGGATTTTCTCCGCCAATGATGTGATCGCCAATCTAGGTGTCATCCTTGCCGGTGGATTGGTGGCCTGGACGGGCTCACGTTATCCAGATTTGGTGATTGGCCTTATCATCGGTTTGATTGTGTTAAATGGTGCGCGCCGTATTTTGCAGCTAAAGTTCTGATTGAGGAAATGCGATGAAGAGTTCCCGGCCCACCTATATTCCTGCCTTGAAGTATCGTGCCCTAACCCGTTATTACGACTGGGTGGTTTCCTTGACTACACGAGAACAAATCTTTAAAACTGCGTTGGTCAACCAAGCTGCTCCGTTAGCAGGACAGCACTTACTCGATGTGGGCTGCGGCACGGGAACCCTGACTCAAATGTTTGCCGAAAGAGAACCGTCGCTGACTATTACTGGTCTGGATGCAGACTCTGGAGCACTCGAACTAGCCAAAACCAAGTTTGCTTCAATGGATCAGCGTGTGAGTTTGTGGCAGGGTTTCGCACAAGATATGCCCTTCGAAACAGCGACTTTTGACGTTGCAGTGTCGAGCTTGTTTTTTCACCACTTGACACGACTGCAGAAGCTCGATGTCTTAAAACAAATCCATAGGGTCCTTAAACCAGGTGGGAGATTACACATTGCTGATTGGGGAAAGCCTTCGTCATCGATTCAACGAATGCTATTTCTGCTGGTTCAGTGCCTTGATGGTTTTGAAACGACACGAGACAATGTCAAGGGTGTGTTACCCATTTTGATAGAGGAAGCGGGCTTTGTTGTGGTTGATAGTAAAGATTGTGTAGCAACGCCTTTAGGTACTATCCAGTTCATTCAGGCGAAAGCACATTAAACATGAATAAACGAATTCACAATCGCTTTTCAGACATGAGTAACTCTGCATAAGCAATAGATGAACTTTTGCAGCGAGCCGAAAGGTGTTTGGTGGATTTCTTTCTTGTGTCCCAGAAGTTCGAAAGGTGAACCAAATTCAGCGCGCAGTGATCCGGCTGAGTAGCGTTGTACAGGTAAGCCGCTGCATTGTTCTGGACCATCCTCAGTAAAGGTCGCTACCAGTATATAACCGCCTGGTCGGACACTTTTCAGGACTGTCTCGATATAACGATGTCGCGCAGCTTCATCGGTAAGAAAATGGAACACAGCCCGGCCATGCCATAGATCAAACCGATGTTCGGGCAGTACTACTTGCGTAATGTCACCCTCAATCCATTGCACTCGGTGGGCTGCATCACTCAAGCGTTCTTTTGCCACTTGGAGTGCATATGCAGATAGGTCGAGTACCGAGACGTCGGAATAACCTTGCGCCAGCAAGTCATCGACCAGCGTGGATGCGCCGCCGCCCACGTCGATAATGTGAGCCGATCTATCCAATGACAGTCGCTGGATGATCTTCATAGATTGGACTGCTTGGGGTTGAAACCAGCTCACCGAATCTGCTGGCTTGTTGGCATAAACTTTTTCCCAGTGCTGTTTAGTGTCCATAAATTTCTCCAGGAGAAAATTTCAAAGAGAATATAAGGTCAAAGTGTTGAATCGTTCCTTCCATTCTCCTTTTAGACTTTTGGCGTCTCTGTTTACTTCAATTGTGATATGGGCCAATTCACCGATGTCTGATAAACACGCCTTAATGTGATCGGGAGTGAGTTTATCTTCGGCAGACACCGATAAAATGCAGGCGTAATGCTGTTTGCCTACGCGCCATAAATGGAGGTCAGTAATAGGCACTTCCGGTAATGTCGTGTCGATCCGCTGCTTCACGATATTGGCGATAGGCTTATTCATTTCGGCATCTAACAGCACTTTTCCCGTCTCCCGAATGAGTCCGATTGCCCATATGGACACAAGAGCCGCGCCGGCAATTCCCATCACCGGATCAAGCCAGTTGGCACCCCAAAGTTTGCCACCGAATAACGCGATGATGGCGAGTAGCGAAGTCAAGGCATCGGTCAATACATGCAAATAGGCGGCACGCAAGTTCAGGTCATGATGATGGTGGCCATGGTCTTGATGATCCTCTCCATGGCTGTGATGGTGATGACCGTCTTTTAGCAGCCAGGCGCAGATAAGGTTGACCCCGAGTCCCAATATCGCCACCAGAATCGCCTGATTGTATTGAATCGGCGTCGGTGCAATCAGCCGCTCTATCGATTGGTAAAACATGAGTCCGGCAATGCCCACCAGAAAAATGGCGCTGGTATAACCCCCCAGCACTTCAATCTTCCAGGTACCAAAAGCAAACCCTGGGTGTTGGGCGAATCGGCGGGCGGCGGCGTAGGCGGCAACGGACAGACCCAGCGCCAGGGCATGAGAACTCATGTGCCAACCATCGGCCAGCAAAGCCATAGAGTTGAACAGCCATCCACTGGTGATTTCCGCCACCATCATGATGGCGGTTAACAAGACCGCCCAGCGCGTATTTCTCTCCGCTAGTGGATTGCCTTCATCAAAAACATGGTCGTGGTAGCGGTGGGGCAGTACGTCTGCTGTCATGGCGTTGTGTCCGGGGTTATGTTTGCATATACTATACCCCAGTATACTTTACTGCTGGATCCTATCAATGGCCCATACCATAAAACAGCGCGATAAATTGCTGACTCGAGTACGTAAAATCCGTGGACAAACCGAGGGATTGGAAAAGCTGCTTGCTAAGGACGGTGAGTGCAGCAGAATTTTGCAACAAATCGCCGCTATTCGCGGAGCTATCAACGGCCTGATGGGGGAAGTGTTGGAGGGACATATTCGTGAACACTTGGGAGCGCACGATATTACGGCCGCAGAGCGCGACGCGGATGTCGAACAGGTAGTAAGCGTGCTACGCTCTTACCTGAAATAACAAGGTTTCCTTTATACACATGCCAGCGAAGAATCACTCAAGAATACACTTTGCAGCGCATATCATGTTAATGGTGGCGGTATTGCAATGCAGTCTGTGGCTCTCGACGCCGTCGGTGTGGCGCATGGCCCTGCCAATATCGACTAGCATCACGAAACCTTATTAGTATTGGGAAAGATACTATAAAATAGTCAGTCTCAGCAGTTGACCTCTTCACCGGCTAATCGAGGGGAGGGGGTCTCCATAGATTGGTAGTTTTTTACCCGGTCTGCCTGATTCCTGACTCCGTTGAGTGGGGCTATCAGTAAAAAAATGAAATTATTTTTAAGAAATTTCTGAGCATGGTATTTTTCATGGTATTATCGATTCACAGTAAAATAAGCTATTGAAAATAAAAGATAAAAAGTGCTTATTTACAATAGAGTGGGAGTGAATGGCACTGGCAGGCAATGTCTGGCAACAGTAGGCACTCAAATCGAAAACCCCCGCACCAATTCTGGAATTTTTATTTAGCCTTTGCTAAGTAAGTGGCAGGACGTCACACCTTTATTTAAGTTTCAACGCATCTACTAATAAACGAAATAGAGGAGACGATTGACGACGGTGTGGGTAATACAGGTAGTAGCCATCGTAGCTCGTTAACCACTCACTCAGCAGGGGAATGAGCTTTCCACTTTGTAAATCCTTCCGCACCATTGCAGTGGGTACCCAGGCAATTCCCAAACTGTCAGTCGCAGCCTTTACTAGTAAATGTGCATGACTGAATATCATTACAGGTTGAGGATGGTAATGAACGATTTCTTGCTGCTCTCCGCTACCAGATTTCTGCAGCTCCCAGTTCATAAGATTCTCATGTGTGGGCAGGCGTAGCGCTAGGCATCGATGATTATCCAGGTCAGCAGGTGTTTCCGGTTTGCCATGGATCCGTACATACTCAGCTGAGGCCACAACCATCATCTGCATGTCGGGAGTGACCCTGACCGCAATCATATCCTGGTCGACAGTATGACCGAGGCGAATGCCGATGTCGTAGCGGTCTTTAACGATATCGGTCAGCGTGTAGTCGGTAGTGATTTCCAGATGAATATCGGGATAGTCAAGGGCGAAACGGCTGAGTCTGTCCCATAGGATTGAGTGAATAACATGCTCAGTGCCATTTATCCGCAATGTCCCTCGGGGCGAGTCACGGAATTCGTTTAGCGCGCTGAGCTTTTGTTCGATATCAGAGATCAGTGGAGCAATGTCGTTCAGTAGCTGCTCTCCGGCCTGAGTCGTGGAGACACTACGGGTGGTGCGGTTCAGTAATTTTATGCCAATACGCTCTTCGAGCGCCTTTATGGTGTGGCTCAGTGCGGATTGCGAGACGCCCATCTGGCCAGCAGCTTTGGTAAAGCTACCCGCTTCTGCAACCCGCAAGAAAGCACGTAGGTCATTCAGATTTTCAGACATGTAAGCTCCTGGCGATTACGATATCGAAAAACTCGTTTATTGTCGTATGGCTCTTAATTGTTGCCAAAATGAGCGAGTTAATACCCGGTTAAACTTCTATTAATGAAAAATTCTAATAAATGTAAGCGGGATCGGGTATCTAATCAACCCTGTCGTCCGGGATTATAGTGAGCTCCAATCTATGGTTTGCAGGAGACAGTCAATGAAGAATCTTACTCTGAACAATGGTGTGGAGATGCCGGTACTGGGTTTTGGCGTCTTTCAGATCAATGATCCCAAAACGTGTGAGCAGGCAGTCATTGATGCCCTCGATACCGGTTATCGTCATATTGATACAGCGGCCTCGTACCAGAATGAAACTGAAGTGGGTAACGCCCTGAGAGCGTCAGGCATCGCACGCAGTGATGTGTTTGTCACAACCAAGCTGTGGCTGCGGGACAGCAATTATGAAGGCGCCAAGGCGCAATTCGAGCGCTCCTTAAACCGACTGCAAACCGATTACCTGGATCTTTACCTCATCCACCAACCTTTCGGCGACGTGCACGGCGCCTGGCGGGCCATGGAGGAGCTATTGGACGCTGGCAAGGTGAGGGCCATTGGCGTCAGCAATTTCCATCCCGACCGTTTGGTCGATCTGACGGCCTTCAATCGTATCAAACCGGCCGTTAACCAGGTCGAGGTCAACCCGTTTAACCAGCAGTTGCATGCGGTTCCCTGGATGCAGGCCTACGGCATTCAACCGGAAGCCTGGGCACCATTTGCTGAAGGGCGTAACGACCTGTTCAGTCATCCTGTTCTGATGGATATCGCCGGGCAGTATGGAAAAACCGTTGGACAGGTAGTCCTGCGCTGGGTGGTGCAGCGAGGTGTGGTTGCGCTGGCGAAAACGGTGCGCAAGGAGCGCATGCAGGAAAACCTGAATGTACTGGATTTTGAGTTGTCGGCGGCGGACATGAACCGGATCACCGCGTTGGACTCCGCTACCAGCGCCTTTTTCTCCCATCGTGATCCCGCCATGGTGGAGTGGTTGACCTCCAGGAAGCTGGATGTCTGACAGGTGCCGGCGGCAACTAATCTCTATGTCTGCAAGTATAACGAGGTCATCAGAATGGCAAACGGTAAAGCGCGTAGTAAAGGTCTATTTACTGCTTTAAAGATTCCAGCTGCAGTGCTTCTGGTTGCGGCACTTAATCTCTTAACCGGAGCGACCATGGCTGACGATTACCGCAAGAATACGTATACGCTGACCTACGCAGGCGCTATCACCGAAAACGTCGCGGGCCGGGTCAATATTCATCCGGTCAGCTACAAACTTAATGGCATTGAAATCGCCGCCAATGTGTATACCCCGGCCGACTACGAGGCCGGAAAAGCCTACCCGGCGATTGTGGTGGCGCATCCTAATGGTGGTGTCAAAGAGCAGGTGGCGGGTCTCTATGCGCAGCGCCTGGCCGAGCAGGGCTACATCACCATTACGGCGGATGCCGCCTATCAGGGGGGCAGTAGCGGATTGCCCCGCAATATCGATATCCCCGCTAACCGCATCGAAGACATCCACGGCATGGCGGACTTTATCAGCACCTTTCAGGGTGTGGACACAGGGCGTCTGGGTTTGCTGGGTATTTGTGGTGGCGGCGGTTACTCGCTGGCGGTAGCGAAAACGGACAAGCGTTTCAGGTCGGTTGCTACGGTCAGTATGTTCAATTCTGGTCGGGTGCGACGCAACGGCTTTGAAGACTCAGCTCTGGACAGCATCCAGCAGCGGCTGCAGCAAGCTTCGGCCGCCAGAGCCCAGCAAGCCGCGGGCGGCGAGGTGCTCTATTCCGGAGATGCCAATTTGTCTGATGCACAGATCGCCGCGCTGCCCTTTGATCTGTACCGGCAGGGTTACGAGTACTACTGGAAAACCCACGCCCATCCCAACTCCACCTTCAAATACACCACCAGTAGTCTTCTGGACCTGATGCGCTGGGATGCGACCGACCAGATCGAACTCATCAACGTGCCGTTACTGATGATCGCTGGCAGCAATGCGGACACGCTCTATATGACTGAAGATGCGTTTGCCAAGGCGACCGGCACGCAAGTGAAGCAACTGTTCAAAATAGACGGTGCAACGCATATCGAGACCTACTGGAAGCCAAAGTACGTTAACCAGGCCATAGATCAACTGACGACATTCTTTGGCAAAACACTGTAGATCAAAGCCCCGACAGGGCGGACAGGAGATTCAGATAGTGGAAGAGATCACCAATCAAGAACGGCGCAAGTTTCTGTTGGCCGGTGCCGGTGTTGTCGCCGCGTCACTGCTGCCCGCGCAGGTGAGTGCGGCTCAGGCTAAAGGCACGCAGGGTAACAGCCCGGCCTCCGCCGCCCTGGGTACGAGGAAGCTGGGTGCACTGGAAGTATCGGGTATAGGCCTCGGCGTGCAGAACATGAGCAGAACCTATACCGGGGCGGTTCCCTACAGACCCGAAATGCTCGGGGTAATCCGCTCGGCGTTTGATCGTGGCGTGACCTTCTTCGATGCCGCAGAGGCATATGGTCCATGGGAAGTGGAGCGCATCCTCGGTGAAGGCGTGGTGCCTTTCCGGGATCAGGTGGTGATTGCTACCAAGTTCGGCTGGAATATTGATCCGGAGACGGGAGAGCGTCGTCCGGGCCTGAACAGCCGCCCGAAGCATATCAAGCTTGTGGTCGAAGCTATGCTCAAGCGCCTGAAAACGGATCGCATCGACCTGCTCTATCAACACCGGGTTGACCCGGTGGTGCCTATTGAGGACGTGGCCGGCGCCGTCAAAGATCTTATGAATGAAGGCAAGGTCCTGCACTGGGGACTGTCGGAAATGGGAGTAAAAACCCTGAGACGCGCTCATGCAGCACTGCCCGTTGCCGCGGTACAAAGTGAATACTCCATGCTCTGGCGTGGGCCGGAGCAGCAGGTGATCCCGACCTGCGAGGAGCTCGGCATCGGTTTTGTGCCATGGAGTCCGCTGGGCGTGCAGTTTCTCACGGGCTGGATCGACGCCGCCACCACCTTTGCCCCCGGCGATTTTCGCAGCACCGAGACCCGCTTTGCGCCTGAAAATCTTCGGCACAACGTTGCCCTGGTGCAACTCGTCCAGCAGTGGGCAGAGCGTAAAGGAGCGGCGCCTGCCCAAATCGCGTTGGCGTGGCTGATGGCTCAAAAGCCCTGGATCGTGCCGATTCCGGGAACCACCAACAAAGACCACCTGCTACAGAATATTGGTGCGGTAGACGTGCACTTCACACGTGCTGAAGTCGCAGAATTAAGTGCAGCTGTTGCGGCTATCGACATTCAGGGAAAACGCCTGCCGGATGCCGTACAGGTCTATTCCGATGTCGAGGCGCCGCCGAAGCGCTGAAGTGACAGGTGCCAGATCGGAGAAGTACCCATCTTAATCTGGCGTGGGCTCTCGCCTGCATGCCGAGGTATTGCTGATGAAAAAACGTGAATTGGGAAACAGCGGTCTGGAAGTCTCAGCGCTTGGATTGGGCTGCATGGGACTGGACTTTGGTTACGCCTCCTCCTTGTCCAGGGCGGAGGGGATAGCGCTGATTCGTGCCGCCGTTGATCGCGGGGTGACGTTTTTTGATACGGCTGAGATCTATGGACCTTATACCAATGAGGATATGGTGGGCGAGGCATTGGAGCCGCTGCGGGATCAGGTTGTCATCGCCACCAAATTCGGATTCGACGCCGACCAGGGTCTGGGTGTATTGAACAGCAGGCCGGAGCACATCCGCCGTGTGGTTGAGGCCTCACTCAAGCGTCTGCGCATCGACCACATAGATCTGCTCTATCAGCATCGCGTCGATCCTGAAGTGCCCATTGAGGAAGTGGCGGGTGCGGTTGCCGGGTTAATCCGGGAGGGCAAGGTCGGACATTTTGGTCTCTCTGAGCCTGCGGCTGACACCATCCGCCGCGCCCATAGGGTGCAACCGGTAACAGCTATTCAGAATGAGTATTCGCTGTGGACTCGTGGGCCGGAAACCAATGGCGTTCTGCAGGCGTGCGAAGAGCTGGGGATTGGCTTTGTGCCCTACAGCCCTTTGGGAAAGGGCTTTTTGACCGGCGCCATGAACAAAGATACCAAGCTGGCGGAAGGTGATTTTCGTACCCGTTTGCCACGCTTTACGCCAGAGGCCATGGAGAAAAATCAGGCATTGGTGGATCTGCTGCAGCGTATCGGTAACGACAAACAGGCGACACCCGCGCAAATTGCGCTGGCGTGGTTGCTGGCTCAGAAGCCCTGGATTGTGCCCATCCCCGGTACCACCAGGTTGCACCGGCTGGAGGAGAATATCGCCTCAGCCAACGTGGAGTTGACCACCAAAGATTTGGCGACCATAGAGCGCGCAGCGGCAGAAATACAAATCGAAGGTGATCGTTATCCGCCCGACTTGATGGCCACAACAGCTCGCTAAACCATGAGGATTGACGATGATAAATACTTCGAAGCAGTTTCATTCCCTGTGGCAGCTAACGCTGTTGCTAACGACGATGAGTGTAGTCGCAATTTGGGTGTCTGAGAGTCACGCAACTCCCGATTCTGGGCAGCATCAAGTGGTTACACGAAAGGCTGAATTGGTCGAAGCGGTTGGGCCAGCGACCAACTTCAATGGTCACGCCGTCTACACGCGTTTTCCGGTTATGCCGACGCAAGGTGCGGTCGCGCCGGCCACTGTGACGTTTGAGTCTGGTGCTGTGACCAACTGGCATGTCCATCCCCACGGCCAATATCTGATAGTCGTGGCAGGGGAGGGGCGAACACAAGAGTGGGGTGGTGAGGTGCAGGTGATCCGTGTCGGCGATACGGTATGGTGTCCGCCGGGCGTCAAGCATTGGCACGGGGGCGGAGCGCACACTGGCATGACTCACATTGCCATCAGCCCGGTGGTCGATGATGGCAGCACGGTCACGTGGTTGGAGCCGGTAACCTTTGCCGATAGCCAGACAAGCGAAGTGAGTAATAAGCCAGTTCCAGAAGTGCCTGTCGAGTTAAGCGCTCGTCAATTGGCGATTGTGCCAATCGCCGCCTTTAATGCCACTGGTGACCTGGACGGGCTTAAGCCTGCGCTGGAGGCAGGCCTGGACAGCGGGCTGACCATCAACGAGATCAAGGAAGTCCTGTCACACCAGTACGCCTATGTGGGCTTTCCCCGCAGCCTGAACGGCCTTTCGGTTTTCAAGACGCTGTTGGAAAAGCGGCAGCTTGCAGGCATTGACGATCCGGTGGGCGAAGAGGCCACCCGCCGCCCCCGCAGCACCGATTATTATCAGCTCGGTACCGAGACACTGGTGCACCTGACCCGGGGTCCGGCCAGTCGACCGATGTTTGAGTTTGCCCCGGCGATGGATTATGCCCTCAAGTCACACCTGTTCGGGTATCTGTTCAGTCGCGATAACCTCAGCTATGTCGACAGGGAGTTGACCACCATTGCCACGCTGGCCGCTGTGGGGAATGTGAACAGTCAATTGATTTCTCACCTAAAGGTGGCGGGCAACCTGGGCGTGAGTCGGCAGCAGTTGCAGCGGGTGATTGCCACGCTTGACAGCAAGGTGGATCCGTCGATAGCGAAAAACGCAGCTTTGCAACTGGCAACACTGGATAAATAAAGAGGATTGGTCATGCCTGAGTACACCTTGAATGTGAACGGTCAAAAGAAGCAGGTTGATGTCGCCGACGACACGCCGCTGTTGTGGGTGCTGCGGGAGGAACTGGATCTGGTGGGCACCAAGTACGGCTGCGGTGTCTCCATGTGCGGTGCGTGCACCGTGCACCTCAATGGCCAGGCGATACGTTCCTGCTCATTGCCGGTGTCAGCCGTGGGAGCTCAACCGATCACGACCATCGAAGGCTTGAGTGAGGGAGGTGATCACCCGGTGCAGAAAGCCTGGCTGGAACACGACGTGGCACAGTGCGGCTACTGCCAGTCCGGCCAGATCATGAGTGCCGTCGCCCTGTTGGCGACTAATAGCAATCCGAGCGATGCGGACATTGCCAATGCCATGAACGGCAATATCTGCCGTTGTGGCACTTACACTCGCATCAAAGCGGCCATCAAAACCGCGGCAGCCAAATAAAGGGGAGACGGCGATGAGCAGCATCAAGACAGCCATGAGTCGGCGCAAGTTTCTGACCGTTTCCGCGCTGGCGGGCGGCGGCATTATGTTGAACTTCAGTTTAAGCGCCGCCTGTTTTGCGGACAGCAGCACAGCCTCTGACGTGCCCGCAGAATGGTCGCGTTTGAATGCCTACCTCAGTATCGCTAACAGCGGTGACGTTATCATTCAGTCACCCAATCCGGAATTTGGTCAGAATGTGATGACCGCCATGCCGATGATTGTGGCCGAAGAGCTGGATATCGACTGGCAGTCAGTGAAAGTTGAGCAGGCCGCGTTCGACAAATCCATCTACAACAATCAGTTTACCGGTGGCAGCCGGGGCATTCTAACCGCCTGGCCCGGTTTGCGGATGGCCGGTGCGACCGCACGCCATATGCTGCGCCAGGCAGCGGCTCAACACTGGGGCGTGCCTCTGGATGAAGTCTCCACAAGCGCCGGCCGCTTGCTGCATCAAAAGTCCAATCGCTCGGCCTCCTACGCCGAGCTGGCCGAGCTGGCCGCCAGCCTGACGCCACCCGAGGAGGTGGAGCTGAAGCCGATCAGTGATTTTCAGATTGTCGGCAAGTCACAGAAAAATGTTGAGGGCGCCAAAATCGTTACCGGCAAACCGCTGTTCGGGCTGGATTATAAACAGGAGGGCATGCTGATCGCGATGATCGTGCCTCCCCCGGCCTTTGGCATGAAGCTGAAAGCCGTCAGTGCCGAGCAGATCAGGAAAACGAAACAGATGTCGGGCATTGTGGATGTATTCCCTATCAAGACGTTTGAGGATGGCTACGAGAGAAACGTATTTGATGCCAACGCATTTCCCGAGCTGGTGGCCATTGTCGGTAAATCCACCTGGCAGGTTATGCAGGCGAAGAAAAATTTGCAGGTGGAGTGGGAGCCGATTGAAGACCACACGGTGATTCAGAATATGTTTGGCACCCGGGTTGAGAAATTTGTGCCCGCCGGTCTCGAAAGTACCTCGCAGCACGAGAAGGCGATGGCTGAGTTCGAGGAAAAATCGGCTGAGCGCCTGCGCCGCGACGGAGATCCGGAGCAGGTATTCCAGCGGGCAAAGAACGTTATCGAGCGCACCTATACGGCCCCCTTTCTGGCACACAATATGATGGAGCCGATCAATTTTTTTGCCGATGTTCGAGGAGACAAGGTGCGTGTCGCCGGGCCTTTGCAGGCGCCCGAGTTCATTGAGCAAACCCTTGCCGCCCGAATGGGCATCCCGCTGGAAAACATCGAGATTCACATGACCCGCATGGGCGGCGGTTTTGGTCGCCGCGCCTACAGCCACCACCTGGTGGAAGCGGCGCTGATCTCGCAACAGGCGGGTGCACCGGTAAAACTGGTGTATTCCCGCGAGGACGATATGCGCTTCGGTGTTTATCGTCCCGCCTACCGGGCCACCTTTCGGGCGGTGCTGGATGATAACAACAAACTGGTCGCCTACCATGTGCGCGCCGGTGGCATTACCGAAAGCCCGCTGGAACGCGGTTCTGAAAATCGCTTCCCGGCGGGTGCGGTCGACCACTATCTGGCGGAGAGCTGGATGGTTGATTCGAACATCACCACCGGCGCCTTTCGCGCACCGCGCTCCAATTTTATGGGCGCCACGGAGCAGGCGTTTCTGGATGAAGTGGCGGAAGCGGCGGGCAAGGATCCGATCGATTTTCGCCTGGAGCTGCTGGCGCGCGCCAAAAGCAATCCGGTTGGTGAGCGCAATGACTACGATGCCGACCGCTACGCCGGTGTGTTGAAGCTGGTAAAAGAAAAATCGGGCTGGTCAAGTCGAGGGGACAAAGCTCTCGGGCGGGGCGTCGCCGCCTATTTTTGCCATAACTCCTACGCGGCGCATGTGGTGAATGTGACCATTGCAGACGGCAAGCCGGTGATAGAACGCGTGGTCAGTGCGCTGGATTGTGGTGTGGTCGTCAATCCCGATGCGGCCAGCAATATGGTGGAGGGCGCCGTGGTGGACGCTATCGGCAACGCCTTGTTCGGGGCGATGACTTTTGAGGAGGGCGTGCCGGACAAGACCAATTTCCACAATTATCGAATGATCCGGCACGGCGAAGCCCCTGAACGCATCGAGGTGCATTTTGTGAACAGTGACACCAAGCCGACAGGGTTGGGTGAGCCACCCTTTCCACCGGCATTTGCGGCCCTAGCCAATGCCCTCTACCAAGTCATCGGCAAACGATTTTATGACCAGCCCTTTATGGGTGAAAGTCAAACCATTAGCTGATTGTCTTTCTGCGAGCGCGCTATGAATCTGTTTTTACGCAAACTGTTATCCGTCACGGTGGCTGCTGGTCTGGCCGCCACTTTCACTGCCTGTGCGTTGCATCCAGCAACGGGGCCAAAGCCGCATGGCGATCACGCGATGGTGTTCTATCAGGTGCCTGTCGACGCCAAGCCGTATCCGTTAGTCTTTCTGCACGGTGCCGGTCAGTCCGCCAATACCTGGGGCACCACGCCGGACGGTCGCGAGGGCTTTCAGTCCTACTTTCTGCGCCAGGGGTACGGCGTCTATCTGATCGATCAACCGCGCCGGGGGCGTGCCGGGCAATCCACGGTACCGGGGGAGGTGTCTGCCGAGACCAATGCCCAGATGTGGTTCAATATGTTCCGCATGGGCCAGTGGCCGGACTTTTTTGACGAGGTTCAGTTCGCGCGCAAACCCGAGGCCCTGAATCAGTTTTTCCGTCAGATGACGCCCAACACGGGGCCATTCGACGAGCAGGTGGTCAGTGATGCGGTTGCCCGGGTGTTTGCGCGCTCGGGCCCCGGCGTGCCGATCACTCATTAGCAAGGGGCTGGCCCAGGCTGGTGGACGGCGATAAAAACCGATGTGATGCGTGGCATCGTGGCCTATGAGCCGGGCAGTGGCTTTGTCTTTCCGCAAGGCGAGGTACCGGATCCCATGGCCAGCGGTACCGGCGAGCTGGTGGCTACCGCCGCGGAGCTTGAGCAATTCAGGACGCTGCCCCGGATCCCCATCGTCATCTATTACGGCGATAACATCCCCACGCGGCCGAGTGACAACCCGGGGCAGGATAACTGGCGGGTGCGGTTGCAGATGGCGCAGCTGTGGGTTGACAAGATCAACGAGTATGGTGGCGATGCCCAGCTTGTTCTCCTGCCCGATGTGAGGCTTGAGGCAACACCCACTTTCCCTTTTCGGACTTGAACAGCGATCAGGTCGCGGAACTGTTGCGACAGTGGCTGCACAACAACCAGCTGGATCGATAGTGGCAGTATTGGGGTGCCAAGTGTACTTTATCAAAGCGCTTTGTTTAAAGGTCTTCACGAGCATGATACTTGGTGCGTCGGTCTCTGCCGATACGGTTCTGGATGACGGCGTAGCCGCCCAGGCCACACCAGAGACAACGATTGGCGAGATGCTCAATCATCCAGCCTTTGAGGGGTTTGCAGAGCGGTTATTGCCGCGCGCTGAGGATCGACAGCAAACGGCTTTGCTTCTGAGAGAAGCGGAGGCATTGATCCCCTACCACTCGTTGATCAATGCCAGCGATATGGCTGCGGGACTCAACTTTCTCATCCGGCAGGCGCGGCGGCAGGATCCGGTGTTTTTTGAGTTCTATACCGCGGATGAACAACGTGCAGATCCCCGCAAAGCAGAGACGGGACTGTTTTTCTTCAGGGGCAAACCCGGTGCGCCATTTGCGATCATTGCTCCGGGGGGTGGCTTTCCTATGTGGCGACCCTGAATGAGAGGGCCTGCCACTGGCGCAGACAATCGCTGAGCAGGGGCTAAATGCCTTTATACCGTACCGGTCAGGGCGAAATGGCGGCGACGCAAGACCTGGCCAGAGCGATTGCCTTTATCTTCAAACATCAAAAAAACCTGCAGGTCAGCAGGCGCGCGTATTCGTTATGGGGCGCCTCTGCCGGCGCGCGCATGGCGGCAGCCATAGGCTCGCACGGTCCCGATACGTTCGGAGGTGCCGTTCAGGAGCGTCCCTGTTGTGTGGTGATGTTGTACACCGGCCATGCGGATTACGTTTGCCAGCGAGCCCGCCACCTTCGTCGCTGTAGGGGAAAGAGACCGGATCTCGCCGCCGCAGGTCATGCGCCAGCGGGTCAACGCCCTGGCGGCAGCAGGAACGCCGGTGGAGTTTTATGTGTACTCGGATGTGGGGCATGGTTTCGGGTTGGGCACGGGGTCTCCAGCGGAAGGGTGGATCGATAATGCCATCCAGTTTTGGCGGGCTCGGAGTCGTAACTAAACAGTGGTATCTTTCATTTATCCAGTTGAGCGCTTCACGCGATCTCTGTCAGGCTCTCATTCTTCCGGGGCGGCAATTGATTAGCGAGTGGAAAATAATTTCAAACATTTTTTGAGCATGGTATTTTACATGGTATTACCGATTAACTGGAAAATAAGCCATTGATAATAAAAGATAAAAATGGCCTATTGATAATAGAGTGGGAGTGAAATAAGGTCTTTCAGGGACTATCGGTAGCAATCGGAAAAAAGACGTAAGTTTATGATTTATCTAAATTTACGTCTCATTACCTATCGGTGGCTATCGGCGGCAAGCAGGAACATTTGTCGGTAAAAGCGACGGTATCGCGAATTCCCCGGATTAGGACTCTCCCATTTACCGTCATGCCTTTTTTCGGCATGACGGTAAAACTACGCCCTGACTTCTTTTGATATCAAGAACTTAGGGACATCATCAGGGCTCCTGACCCTTGACGGTAACAAACCGTAAACACAGGAGAAACCTGATATGTTGACCGATACAGCGCTACGCAAACTCAAGCCCAATGGCGCCACCTACAAGGTCGCCGACCGCGACGGTATGTATGTGACCGTCTCGAAAACAGGCACCATCACCTTTCGTTACGATTACCGTCTCAATGGCCGGCGTGAAACCCTCACCCTGGGCCGATACGGGCCGGGTGGTATTTCCCTGGCCCTGGCGCGGGAGCGCCTGCTGGATGCCCGCAAGGCGGTGGCCGACGGGCATTCTCCTGCCCAGGAGAAACAGCGGGAAAAACGCCGCCTGTCCCGTGCCAGGAATTTCGCGGAATTCACCGAGGTGTGGATGGTAGCTTCCGGCATGGCTGACAGCACCAGGTCCATGCGCAAGCACATCATCGACCGCGACATCCTGCCGGTCTTCAAGAACCGTCTGCTGGCTGAAATCACACCCGACGACCTCCGGGCCCTGTGTATGAAGGTGAAAAAGCGCGGAGCACCGGCAACCGCTATCCACGTCCGCGATATTGTCAAGCAGGTCTACGCACACGCCATCATGCACGGCGAGAAAGTGACCAATCCGGCCGATGAAGTGATGCCGTCATTCATTGCCACTTTTGCGCCGAAGGACCGCGCACTGTCACCTGCCGAAATCCGGCTGATGGTCCACGAGATGGACACCATATCCACATCGCCGACCATTCGCCTGGGGCTGCGCATGATCCTGCTGACTTTGGTGAGAAAGGCGGAGTTGCTAAAAGCGACCTGGGATGAAGTGGATTTCGAGACCGGGGTATGGAGCCTTCCCAAGGAACGGATGAAGCGGCGTTTCCCTCACAATGTTTATTTGTCCCGACAGGCGCTCGACATCCTGGTGGCGCTCAAGACCTGCGCCGTACCGATTCCACACTGCTCAATGAAGTCGGGTTCAATCGCGACTGGATCGAAAAGGCCCTGGCCCACGAGGACCGCCGCTCCTCTCGGGCGGTGTACAACAAGGCGGGGTATGCCGAGCAGCGTCGGCACATGATGCAAGAGTGGGCCAATATGATTGATGTTTGGGCGGAAGGGGGTAGCGGCATTCCAACCTTGATGCCGTCGACAATGTCGGTGCCTGTATTAAAGGCATCGGTATGAGTGCCGTGGTCATGGTGATTGTTGGCTTGCGGTCGTCTGGGTGGCGTATTGGTCATGACCAAGTGGTTTATGGGGAAGCCGAAAGACTTACTTTGAGTGAGTCCTTCAGCTGTTTGGTAAACTCCCCGGATAACCAGCAGGACGCTTCCTGTAACCCAAGGTTGTCACTTGACAACCTTGGACGCCATCCCCATACTGGAGACAAGGAATGACTCGTTCATCACATCCGAAGAAGGAAATTGAAGCCGCGCTCAAGCCTGCGGAAGAGGAGGGCTGGCGAGTCGAGGTGGGTGGTAGTCATGCTTGGGGCAAGATCTACTGCCCCTACAATGACGATGAATGCCGCTGTGGTGAGTTCTGTATCGCGAGCGTGTGGAGCATCCCGAAAAATCCCGCCAGTCACGCACGAGCGCTGCGCAGGGTGGTGGACAAGTGCTCCACTCACCAGCGCCGGGGCGATACGAAGTCGGAGGATTGAACTATGGAATATATTTTTACGCTGAAATACCAATTGGCTGACCGCGACAGCGATTTGGACGCACTCGTCGAACGATTGGGCGTCGCTGGTTGTGATGACGCCCTCGTCGGTGTGGGGCAGCCTGGTCGCTTGGCGTTGGAATTCTCCCGCGAGGCAGACAGCGCAGAAGAAGCAGTTCGAACTGCCCTGGCCGATGTCAAAAACGCTGTTCCTTCCGCACGCCTGATTGAGGCTTCCCCGGATCTTGTCGGGCTGACTGATGTGGCCGATATTGTGGGGGTTTCCCGGCAGGCGATGCGCAAGCTTATGCTCGCCCACCGGGCGACGTTTCCCATGCCGGTTCACGAAGGTAGTGCCTCGATCTGGCATCTGGTGGAGGTGCTTGATTGGCTGAAGGCGCGAGGGGGCTATCAGATTGATGTTGGCATACTGGAAATTGCGCAAGTGGCGTTAGAAGTGAACATCACCAAGGAGGCAGTTCGTCACCCGATGAGCAGGCGGGACAGCATGGAGTTGCTGACGGCATAGCCATAAAATCAGCTATTGCGAGAGCGCACCGGGCGGGCGAGGCGCTGCCTCACATCCGGCCCTTCACCATTGGCCGAAAAAACTGGATGTTTAGCAAAAGCCAGGCGGGTGCCAGAGCCAGTGCTAATCTCTACAGTGTGACCGAAACGGCCAAGGCCAATGGCCTCAATGTGTATGATTATTTAGCCCTAATTTTTAACGAGCTGCCTAACGCCCAAGGCGTTGAGGATATTGAAGCGTTATTGCCATGGAATGTGGCGTTCGGCTAGGGCGTGTTTCGATTGGCGTTTACACAGTACACGACCTGCGCCGTACCGGTTCCACATTGCTCAATGAAGCCGGTTTCAATCGCGACTGGATTGAAAAGGCCCCGACTCTCGAGGACGGCCGCTCCTCTCGGGCGGTGTATAACAAGGCGGAGTATGCCGAGCAGCGTCGGCACATGCTGCTGCCGACACCAGCAAATCGAGAAAGCCCGGAGGGAGCAGTTGCTGTCCCTGTCCGAGCAATATCATAGGGCAAGGGCTGTCCGTGATATGTTGCAGGCCATTGAATCAGGTCAATCACAGACAAAGGAGTTGGTCGCATGGCTTGAATGGGCAAATCGGTAGTTGACGAAATTGCCCCCCTGTGCAGGGTAGATTCCATCCTCAAGATGCATTGGGAATACGGATCATGAGTGGGGTTTACCGATTCATACCCAAATGGGAGGGCGGAAGCAGGAAGTCGGTGTTCCGATTATCTCACTTCGTTTCTGTTTGGTTAAGTCCGACAGGCTGCTAGGCCACGCTCAGTAGGTCGATCCAGATCCAGATCTCCACTTTTCCAGGCTTCACACTGACCAAGTGCCGTAGCTGAGGTTATTTGAATACTTTTGTCACACTCGTCGACAAAGTGTTGACCATCGTTGATCAATGCTTGAGGATTTCGCAACCTTACGTAAACGTCAGTCACTAAAATGAAAGCAGCACAACTAGTTTTAAGCTTGCTGATCATGTTGTACAGCGTTAGCTCAGTTGCCGATGAAGGCACTGAACATTTTCTGGAACCTGAAGCGGATACCGCTTATGTGCAATTCGTCGAGATCGAGCAGCAGCTAAAAACAGCGTCTTACGAGGCCGTTGCTGGCCTTCTGACGCCGCTGCAACAGTATCCGCTTTACCCGTATCTGCAATATCAGGCTTATCTGCGGTTTCCGGCTCGCCTCACTCAAGCAGAGGTGAACCAGTTTCTGGATGCGTATCCACTGTTCCCCAGTCGTACCTATTTGCAGCAAGCCTGGTTAACCCAGTTGGCCAAAGACGGTCGCTGGCAAGAATGGATAACCGCCTATCAGCGTCTGCCGAACAAGAGTGCGGCGTACCAATGTGATTTGGCCCAGGCGTATCTGCACACTGATCAGCAAGAACAAGGCCTGGCGCTGACGGCTTCGTTATGGTTGGTGGGCAAATCCCAGCCCAAAGCATGCGATGCTTTATTTGAACAATGGGCACAACTCGGTAATCCAACGGCGAGCATGGCGCAAAAACGCTATTGGCTGGCGGCTCAGGCCGGTGAAATGCGATTAGCCCGCTACTTGCACCGTTATCTGGATGAAGACGGCAACCGATTGGCATCCGCCTATGAAGCCTTGTTGAAGCAATCTGAGCGGGTTGCCACCGCTGATGTCTCCATCTTCCCGGCAATGGCCCAACAGCAGGTGATTAAAAAAGCCTTCCAGAGCCTTGCCCGTCAATCAGTCGAACCCGCAGCGCAACAGTGGCTTGCATACCGATCGCACTTGCCTGCAGCATCTTCTCTTGTACACACGCTGGATGTGTATATCGGCAAGCGACTGGCCTATGCTCAAACCGACACGGCGGCAGAGTTACTGAGTCGCCTTGACCCTGACCATCAATATTCTGAATTAACCGAAGCCAGATTGCGGCAGGCATTGGGTGCCGATGTGATCGACTGGATCGTCGTACTTACTTTGATAACCACCTTACCGGCCGATCTGCAAGCCTCCGACCGTTGGCAATACTGGTATGTCAATGCAGTGCAGAATCAAACACCCGTTAGTCCGGTGGTTGGCGATGAGATCGGTGATGAATCGGTGGTCGAAATCAAAACGATTGAAGGCCAAATCGGTGAGAGTCAGCCGCTTGATGACATCTGGAATCAACTGGCGCAATCCCGCTCTTTTTACGGCTTTCTGGCGGCCGCCCATCAACAGCTGCCGTATCATCTGAATAACCAGCCCTTCAACGTGAATGCCGACGTGCTCACCGAGCTGCAAAAAAATCCAGCCATTCAACGGGCCAAAGAATGGCTGAAACTGGATCGACCGACCGAGGCCCAGCGGGAATGGCTTTCTGCACGGGCAAGTCTGGCGCCCGACGAACGGCAGCACATGGCAGCACTTTCTTTCGAGTGGGGCTGGTATCATCGCTCCATTATGGATGCCATTCGTCAGCAGCAATGGAATTATCTGGATGCCCGTTTTCCGCCATTATTCACCGACCTGTTTGATCGCCAGGCCAGTAAAAATGAAATTGACGTAACCTGGGCAACGGCGATTGCGCGTCAGGAAAGCGCCTTCAAACCGGAAGCCATGTCGCCAGTGGGGGCAAGGGGACTGATGCAATTAATGCCATCAACCGCGAAATTGACCGCTAAAAAATACGGCATCTCCCTGGCGGGAACTGAGCAGTTGTTTAACCCGGAAACCAATATTGCCCTGGGCAGCGCTTATCTGGCCGAAATGTACCAACGCTTTGATGGCAACCGCACTTATGCCAGTGCTGCCTACAACGCCGGGCCAAATCGGGTAGAACGCTGGCTGAAAGAACGCGGGCACTTACCTCTGGATGCCTGGATAGAAACCATTCCCTACGCCGAAACCCGCCAGTACGTACAGAACGTGCTGGCCTTTCGGGTGATTTATGCCCAACGGGCAGGACAGGAAGTGGCGATGTTGTCGCCAAGTGAACGATTGCTGTTGGCGTATCAGCAACAGTCAGAGCCGAGTGAGCCAGATACGGTAAATTAACCGATGGTTCTCCGTGAAAACCTGAAAACGTTGTTCGGCTCTGTGTTTTTGTAGGATGCCAATAGCCGAAGGCATATTGTATCAGGCGTATTCCTGTATTGGTTGTGCTGTAGTGGTTGTGCTGTTTTGATTCAGCTGTCGGTTTCCGCTATAGGCTTGACTCGTTTGTCAGTAATCCATACGCCGTCGTCATTTTCCAGCACTTTAACGGGTGTTAGTTTTTCGCCGTTACAAATGGCGCTTATCGATTCGCCGCTGACTGGATCATAGATGATGCCATGCATCGAGCAGCGTAGATTTTTTCCGCTACGGTCAAAAATCATGTCTTTTTCGCAGTCAAGTCTGCGCGGCATATGGACACATAAATTCCGATAGGCCAAACACGTACCCTGATGACGAAAGATCACCACAGAGGAAGGTTCGTTTGCATAGATAACGTCAACGAGCTGGTAGCCACCTTCGGTGAGTTGATTGTTATGACATACCCAGAGGTGGGGTTTGGTATTCATCGGTATTTACCTGCCCTGTTTAAAACAGACTTCAAAGCCTTCGCCACTTCGATTTAGCGTATTCATTTATAACAAATCGTATTTTTTTTGCATCATCGAATTAATACAACCTGTCGAGTTCGGAGAGTCAGACATCTCCGGTGCAGTGTTATCCATGCTGGCAACATTTTTCAGGGCTGTTGGTTGGCTTTGCAAATGAGCTTCCGCTGCTGCTTATTACGTTCTGCTCAGGCTGCGGGCCTGGCGGTGTGGTCGAAACATTCTGCTAACCATGTACCGTCATCCAGCGGCAGGTCGTGTCCGGCGCTTGGGTGTTCCCATAGGGGTTTGTTCCAGTGTTTGGCAATCGCCTGGCTGCATTGTGCTGACACCAGTTGGTCGTTCAGGCTGGTGTAGATAAATGCACGCTGGCAGGGTGACTGGGCAGTGCCTTGATAGCGGCTGGCGGCACGAATCTGGATGGCGATGTTGGTCAGGGTCATGGGGTGAGCGCGGGAGAAATCTTGCCAGTCTTGCAGTTGTTGATGCTGTATGGCTGGATGGTTGAGGGTGAGCTCCATGATGGGTGCTTCGAGAGCGGCAGGGTCGCGAATCAGTCCCGGAGTGGCTCGAAGGAGTCGGGTCAGGGCGCGAGGACGCATGCGTTGCCAGGGGGCTGAGAAGCGGCCAAAGCTGGTGTTGATAAGGTGCAGTTCGGCAATTTCTTGCGGGTAGCAACTGGCCCATTCGGTCGCGATCATGCCGCCCATGGAGATGGCGATCAAGGTGAGTTTTGGTGGTGGTTCAGGCAGCAGTTGCCGGGTCTGCTGACGCAGGTCTTCCATCATGTCATGGAGAGTAGCGGGGGTGGCTTCGAGTGATCGTTCACCATTGCCAGCCAGTTCCGGCAGGATGACCTGATGAACTGAAGGCCGCTGGTTGAGGAGCTGGGGGAAGTGGCTCCAGTGGTGGCGGCTGCGAATCAGCCCGCGCAGCAGGACGCAGGTGCGCCCTGGCTGCAGGTGTTGTTTACCAGAGGTCGAAGTAGCGGTGAATGCCGAACTGGAACGTGGTGCCTGCATCATAGTCGCTCGTCAGGTTGGTGCGCTCCAGCGTCAGGCGGTAGTCGTACTGGTGGTAGGTACGTTCTACGCCAACGCGGAAGTGCCAGTAACTGTCGCGGTTGTCGTTACCGAAATTGTAGTCGTCATCAATCTCCAGGTAGCGATGCTGGGCGGTATAAAATTCAAAATCGAAACTGGCGGTGTGCAGGGTGTAGGAGGCTTCCAATACCCGGCGTGGAAACTCGCTGCCCATAAAGTTACTGGTCTGGCGGATGCCCAGAACCAGTGACTGGTTGTAAGTTGCACGCAGAAAGCCTTCGCCATAACTTTGCTGGTTGCTTTCCCAGTCGCCGAGGAAGGTGTTGCGGGTCACTCCCAGGTCAATGCCCCAGTTGTGGCTGATGGGGTGTGAAAAACCGCCAAACAGATCCCATTCCGAGTGGGTGTGATCGTCATTGTGTTTCAGCTCGCTGGCCCAAAGACCGCCGTACAGGCCGGAAGTGTGTATATAGGTTGTTCCTAGCTGGGCTGCGTATTCACCACGGGTTTCACTGATGCCGTCGCGCATGTATTCCGATACCAGACCAAGGTTGGCACTGAGTTCGGCATGGCTGGTTGAGGTGACGGCAACGGCAGCGGTGCAAGCAAGCAGGGTGGCGATACGGCGTACAAACAGCATGGTGGCGTACTTTCTCTGGGTTGGGTCGAATCAAAGGCGGCTATCATACGCGAATCGGTCGCAGTCTGTCGCCCCGGTGTTGTGCTCTGACTGTGGATTGGCTGTGGCGTTCGTTTGATCAGGGAATCAGTACATTGGTTTCTTTGGCACGTTCAGGATACCAGCGTTCCAGTGCCTGCTGCAGGGAATGTTGGTGTTCGCTGGTGGTGGCGGGAACCCAGGCCGGGCCATTGGCGATGGCGGCCATCAAAAATTCGAACAGGGTGATGTGGCGACGCAGGATACGTTGCTGCCGATGCGGCAGTATCGGGTTAAACAGGCCGCGATAGTTAAACAGGTGGCGCGGGTTTTTCTTTACCCATAACCAGGAGCCCATTTCCAGGGTCAATGGCAGGTAGACGCCGTTGGGGTTGGCAGCCCGGTAGCCGTCGTAGAGGTAATCCCAGATGTCGCCACTGGTGGTATAGCTGTTGGCTTGTGGTTCAAACAGGTACAGGTTGTGGTTGGGATAGGAATGCTCAAACAGGCGCGTCATGGCGTAGGCGTCGGGCAGTCCGGGCCAGGGTGCCAGACTGCGGGCATAGGGGAACCAGATCCGGTCGCGATAACCAAAACCGCTGTGACAATCCAGTGAAATACAGAGCGACTGGCTGAACAGGGTTTGTGCAATCACCTCGGTCAAGGCGAGGTTTTCGGTTTCCATGGTGTGACCTTTTTTGCCCCGATACCAGGGTAAGCGAGCCGATAGCCGTTGGCCACCAACCAGAAACGGCGTGCGGTGTTCGGCCTCGACCGGGGCGTTGCGCATCAGGTCAACACCATTGGTATTGGAGCGGCTGTTTTGCCACATGCCAGCAGGATTGACGATGGGAATAAACAGCAGGCGTATGCTTGCCAGCTGTTGTTGCAGTTGTTCATCCCACTGACTGCGGTGTAACAAGCTGCGCATAAACGCCAAAATGATCTGGCTGCCTATACGTTCAATGCCGTGGACGCCCCCAATAAAGGCCAGTGTCGGGGCGGTTGCAGCGCGAGAGCCCATCTCGATTGCATAGATCGGCAGCTGCTCATTCTGATGGGAAATATGGGCCGGTACGGATATCCGCATGCTGTCACGACCCTCGTCAATCAGGGCTTCCAGTTCAACCAATTCCGGCAAGGCGTTGCGAATGTGGTAAATTCGCCCATTCATAGATGTTTTTCCCCTGTTGGTGCGGCGCTGATCCGTTCTGACTCTAATCATAGAGCACCCTCTGGATGAAATCCTTTTCATCGGCGCATGGTTATGACCCGGTTCCGCCTGCCCGCAAGGGTTGGGACTGGCTGCCCACTCTGTTGCCGTACCTGTTTGAGTTCCGCTGGCGCGTTATTGTTGCCTTGTTGTGTCTGGTTGGCGCCAAGCTGGCCAGTGTCGGTATGCCGTTTTTGCTCAAGCATCAGGTTGATACTCTGAATCAATTACCGGCTGGCGGTGTGCCAGCAGGCGAGTGGTGGTTGTGGTTTCCGCTGGGTTTGTTGCTGGCCTACGGTCTGGCCCGTCTGATGAGTGTGTTGTTCGGTGAATTGCGAGACCTGGTTTTTGGCCGGGTCAGTGAGCGGGCCATGCGCCGTATGGCGTTGCGGGTTTTTCGTCATTTACACAGTTTGAGCCTGGCGTTTCATCTCGATCGCCAGACTGGTGCCTTGCAGCGCGATATTGAACGGGGTGTTCAGGGCATCAGCTTTTTGTTGCGCTTTATTATCTTCAGTATTTTACCCACTGTGCTGGAATTGCTGTTGGTGATCGGTTTACTACTGTTTAATTACCCACCGGTATTTGCCTTGATTACGGCGCTTGCGGTGGTGGTTTATGTGGCCTATTCGTTTCGTATGACCGAGTGGCGGACGCAGTATGTGCGTGAGGCGAACCGGATGGATTCCACTACCCATGCGCGGGCACTCGACAGTTTGTTGAATTATGAAACGGTTAAATATTTTAATGCCGAGCCACGGGAAGCGCAGCTCTATGATGACTCGCTGGCGGAATGGGAGCAGGCGCGCCAAAAAAACCGTTATACGCTGTTTGGTCTGAACGCCGGGCAGGCGCTGATCATCAGCGTTGCGATGCTGTCGATGTTGATGTTTGCTGCCTGGTATGTGGTGCAGGGGACAATGACCATCGGCGATTTCACCCTGGTCAACGCATTTATGTTCCAGTTATTTTTACCGCTGAATTTTCTTGGTTTTGTCTATCGCGAACTGAAGGCATCCATGGCCAATATCGAACGCATGTTCGAACTGCTGGATGAACAATCCGCCGTGAAAGATGAAGGTACGGCTGCCTTTAACCTCAAAGGCGGAGAAGTCACTTTTCGGCAGGTAAGTTTCAGTTATCGTGATGATTATCAGGTGCTGGATCAGCTCGACCTGACCATCCCGGCAGGCAAAACCCTCGCCGTTGTGGGTGGTAGTGGTGCTGGCAAGTCGACCCTGACCCGTTTGCTGTTTCGTTTTTATGATCCGGCGGCGGGTGAAATTTTGATTGATGGTCAGCCGATCGATCAACTGCCTCAAGCGGTGTTGCGTGCCAGCCTCGGAATGGTGCCGCAAGATACCGTGCTGTTTAACGATACCCTGAAAAACAATTTGCTCTACGCCCGCCCGGATGCCTCGGATGAGGAGTTGCAGCAGGTCATCACCATGGCGCACCTCGACAGTCTGATTCAGCGTCATACCGATGGCTGGCATATCGTGGTGGGAGAGCGTGGCCTGAAACTGTCCGGTGGTGAAAAGCAGCGTATTGCCATTGCCCGAATGCTACTCAAACGCCCGGCCATTATGTTGTTTGACGAAGCGACGTCATCACTCGACTCACACACCGAACGCGGCATCATGGATGCCATCCGGCAGGTTTCGAAAGGACATACCACCCTGATTATTGCCCACAGACTGTCGACCGTGGTGGATGCGGATGAGATTGCGGTGATGGACGGTGGCCGGATCGTTGAGCGTGGCAGCCATATGCGGTTGCTGTCGCAGCAGGGGCGTTATGCTGCGCTCTGGCAGGCCCAGCAGCATCAACACCAGCAACAACCGGACTCCGGTGATGTTATGGCAGACGACATGCTGGCAGGCGATGGAAACGTGGAATGACAGCGGCCAGCAGGCGTCCGTCGTGGTGCCCTGAGTGTTGGCTGGAAACGGTGTACCGAGTAGAAAGGTATGCGGAGGACAAGGAGAACAGCTCATGCAATTACTGATCGTTGATGCGATGAATCTGATTCGCCGTGTCTACGCGGCGGTTGAAAATAGCCCGACGGCACTGGAAGCGACTGCCAGTCGCGCCATTGCCATTATTAACAGCAATGTCGGGCGGCTGGAATGCAGCCATGTCGCGATGGTCTTTGAAGATCACGTTGAAACCTGGCGTCACCGGTTCTGGCCTGATTACAAAAAAGGCCGCCCACCGATGCCTGAGAAGCTCCAGAACGGGCTGGATGAATTACGTCATCAGCTGGAACTGGCAGGGGTGTATTGCTTCCGCCAGGAGGGATGGGAAGCGGATGATGTCTGCGCTGCATTGGCCAACAAGGCGGCGCTCGCCGGAGTGCCCAGCGTGATTCTGTCGACCGACAAAGGCTTTTGTCAGCTGGTTAACAGCCGTATTCGGGTCGCCAATCATTTTGACCGGCAATTGCTGGATGAGGCGGCGGTTTATGCCCGCTTTGGTCTGCAACCAGGCCAGTTGGTGGACTTCTGGGCGTTAACCGGTGACACCACCAATCACCTGCCCGGTGTGCCCGGTATTGGCCCCAAAACAGCGGCGCAGTTGCTGGATCATTGTCATCGCCTTGATCGGGTGCTGATTGCCCTGGAGCAGCTACCGGAATTGGCAGGGGTTACTAGCCGGATTGTGGACAGCTTGAAAAACCACTGGCAGCAGGCATTGCTGACCCGAGAACTGGCTCGCTTGAGCGATGATTTACCGCTGGGAATCAATCTTCATGATTTGCGGTTTTGTGTCCGGGATACCGAGACATTTTAGCCATATCGGCTTGCAGTCAAACGATCGTTTGAATAAGCGCGCCTGTTTCAATAGAATCGGTTGATCGATGGCGCTGAAAACAGGCACATGGCTAATGACTATTCTGTCAATCCCTGTTTTGATGCCGCCTTAACCAGATGTCCCCAGATGATCAGGAGTAGATGTATGTCAGTTGATATCAAGGTTCGTGGTTACCATCTGGATATCTATCACCACGTAAACAATGGCCGTTACCTGGAATTTCTGGAAGAAGGGCGCTGGGATTATTTTGATCGCCACCACTTTCTCGATTTGTTTGAAGATGATCAGCTGGCTTTTGTGGTCGCCAACATCAATATTTCTTACCGTCGGCCTGCTTACGATGGCGAGGTGTTACGTATTGTCTCGAAGATGGCCAGCATCGGTAACAAGAGCGCACAGATGCAGCAGCAGGTTATGTTGCTGGAAGCGGGCGAGCCAACAGCCGTAGTTGCTGATGCCACTATTACCTTTTGTTTGATGGACGGGAAAACCCAGCGCGCGGTACCCATTTCCGGTAAGGTGCGCGCCGTTCTGGAAAAGATGATTGAGGATGGTCTATGACGCTCGACGAAATATTGTCCGAGATTGGCGGATTTCTGGCCTGTGCGACGCCAGATGCCTGGGTTGAAGAAGCTTTAAAGCAGCAGGAAATCCTGTTGATTGATCATGCCAATTGCGAAAAAAAAGCCGCGACGACGGCAATGAACCTGCTTTACAAGCACGTTGATCGCGAAGACTTGCTGAAAAAAATGAGCCAGCTGGCACGTGAAGAATTACTGCACTTCGAACAGGTGATAGCCATCATGCGCGAGCGCGGTATTGCCTATCGTCATGTATCGTCGTCACGTTACGCCGCAGGCTTGCGCGAAGCGGTACGCAAGGGTGGTGAAAACGAGTTGATTGATGTGCTGATTATCGGGGCCTTTATTGAAGCGCGTTCCTGCGAGCGGTTCGCCAAACTTGCACCCTTGCTGGACAGTCAGCTGGAAAAATTCTACCGCTCACTGTTGCGCTCTGAAGGGCGACATTATCAGGACTATCTGGGCCTCGCACAGCAATATGCGAAGGAGTCTATTCAGCCGCGTGTAGCATTTTTCCGCGCTCTGGAGGGCGAACTGATTGAGCAGCCGGATACCGAATTCCGGTTTCACAGCGGTGTGCCGACTGCTGCCTGAAGCGTCATGTCCGGGTTGGGTCAGTCGGCACAGGCGCGGATAATTTTCAGGCACACATCCGTGACGGTGTGATATTCATCTTCGTCGATAACCTTGGCTTCGAGATCCCGGCGGGCCTGAGATAAGCGGGCTTGGGCGTCTTTCAAATCGGTGAATCGGCGGTTGGCTTCGAGTGCGCGTGTTACAGCTGGTGCGGTCATTGTGGTTCCCTTTTATGTGGTCGTATCAAAAATGCTTCCGTGAAGTCTGGCGTGCTCCGGCCGCGCTGCGTTGTCATGATTGTTATATGCAGTCTGTTGCCTCACCAGTGCTTCTATCACCCATTAGTCTTTTCGCCGTACAGTCTACTGTTTTTTTTTCAGTGCTGTTTTGATCAATGCCCAGTTTGTAGCAGTGAATCCTGACGGTTGTGTCAGCGCGAAATTTTTGGCCAAAACAGGATGGCGGGGAGTATGCCGAAAATTATGAACATTTGTGGTGTCGAGGGTTGGAAAAAGGTTTCGGTCGGCTCAATTTGTGGCTATTGGCGGCAGGGATTAGCGGACAAACCTGTCTTACACCTGTTACATGGCAATGGATTCAGCGGATTGTCGTTATTGGCATTGGTCAATGAGTTGCCAAAGGACTGGTCTTTGCTTGTAACCGATATGCCAGGACATGGTGAATCGGCGGCGGTAACCAACCCCGGTTTTCCTGTTTGGGAAAAGCTTGCCGCTGAGTTGGCTCAATATGTTCAATCGGTTTTAGCCGCTGAACGGGTTGCTGGAGTGCCTGGGTCGTTTTTGCCTGTGATTGGCGTAGGTCATTCCATGGGTGGGATATTAACGCTAATGATGGCTCACCAGTGTCCCGGCCTTTTTCAGCAGCTTATCTTGCTTGATCCGGTACTTTTTTCTCCGGTTCTGATTCGTGCCCAGAAGGTCTTGCAGATGACTCGGCTTTGGCGTCGAAACCCATTGGTACGCCGGGCCAGTGCTCGCCGTTGTTGTTGGCCTTCGGCAGCAGCGGCGGGGCAGTATCTTGGAGGCAAGGCGCTTTATAAGGACTGGCATGCACTCGCGTTTGACGGTTTTTTGACCACTGGTTTGCGGCCGCAGGAGAATGGTTCGGTAGCGTTGGCGTGCTCACCTTTATGGGAGGCACGGATTTTTGCTTCTGCACCCCAGGGGCTGTGGCAGACCGTGCGACAAACAACGATACCGGTGCATATATTGGTGGCAGCGTCAGGTTTTGGCTTTATTGCTCCGGGGGCGCGTCGTGCCAGCAGGCTTAATCCGTTACTGCATCATGAGCGGGTGGCCGGAAATCATTGTTTTCCAATGGAGCATCCTGAGCCAACCGCCCGGCGTATTATTGAGCTGACCAGGGCTGCTTCGGTTTGCCCGGACTGAGAATGATCCTCCCTGTAGATGAAAAAGCACCGCTCCCATGGGTGTTGAAGGGGGGTTGGAGAGTATGGAAACAGACGTTTTTATTGATGGCTGGCATGTGAGCTGCTGTTGCAGGATGTCTATATCTGTCTTGCAAATGGACACAGCGGAGAAATAGGCAGTAAAACCTTTGTCAAACAATTTTGCTTGGGCTATCTTGACCGGACTGTTCTTTAACTGTGAGAGTGCTGAGTTAGACGTATGAACATGGAGATTCAGGCGGCGCTGGACGTTGCTGATGAGACTGATTCATTTCTTCAGATCACTGATGTGATCTATGACAAGGAAGCAGATTTGGGGTACGACTCCCTGACCGATGCCGAAAAAACAGTTTTCTGCATCGATAGTCTGCTGAGAGAAATGGAAAACGGTGGGTTTGTGCAGTTTTTTCACCATGAGGTTGGCGCTCTGGCGGAAGACACTCTGGAGGCCCTGGAGCGAATCAAGTCCCGCGACACCCACGCGTTACTTGACGAGTTGATTGATCTGTTTCCGGGGCGTGTTGTGCCCAGGGATGAAGACGAACGCATTGCGTTGTTTGATCAGCTTGAAGGTGACCATACGGATGAAATCGCCCAGCTGGATGAGCGCTTTTATGAAGTCAGTGACAGCCTGGTGGGCTTGACTCTGCATTTCGTGGCGCGAAATCTGAAAGGGTTCCACTAGCTGGCTGTTGATTTTTGTTTTCGAGGCAGTCAACGCCAGGCAAAAACAGGAGAAAAGAGGGCGTTTATGATTGATAAATGACCGATTTGAGCCTGTTTTTAACACCGCAGTGGCAACGCAGATAGAAAATCAACAGGCTGCTCGGTTTTATCCGTTGTGGAACTGTTGGTACTGTTGACACGATGGCAGTATGGGCCGCTGGCTCACACTGCCATCGTGCTGTGCAGACACTGAAAATTCTGATGCACACCCCGCTCGCGGTATTCCATAGCATATTCTTTTGCCAAATACCGACCCTCCTGGGAGGGCCGTACCGTTATTCGTTATTCCCGTTATTTTTTGTTGTCTTGGTCAGTCATGCTCGAAATGGCTTTTAGCCGTTCGATGATGTCGCCATTGACGCTGCCTGCTGGAAACTCACCCTCTTCGTTGACTTGGCCCGCTTCCCTGCGCAGCAGGATTGCAAGCGCCTGATCGACATGGGTAACACAGTGAATGTGGAACTGGCCATCGGTAGCAGCCTGTACAACATCATCATGCAAAATCAGGTTGCGGCGATTGGATGCCGGAATAATGACGCCTTGCTCTCCGGTCAGTCCGCGTGCTGCACACAGCCGGAAAAAGCCTTCAATTTTTTCATTCACACCACCAATGGCCTGCACTTCGCCATGCTGGTTAATAGAACCGGTCATGGCAAAGCTGTGTTCAATCGGGCTATTGATCAGAGCGGAAATCAGACACACCAGCTCTGCCAGTGAGGCGCTATCGCCGTCGATATAGCCATAGGATTGTTCCATCGCCAGGTGGGCGGAAATGGCCAGCGGAAATTTCTGCGCGTAGCGATTGCCTAAAAAGCCACTGAGAATCATCACACCCTTGGAGTGAATCGCCTGGCCAAGGCTGACTTCCCGTTCGATATCGACCACGCCCTTGGAGCCGGGATAAACCGTGGCGGTAATGCGGGCAGGGGAGCCAAAGCTGGTATCGCCAAGTGACATAACGGTCAGACCGTTGATTTTACCGACCGCTCGGCCACTGGTTTCCAGCAGCACGGTGCCATCCAGCATCTGTTCAAACAGTTTGTCGTAGACTCGTCCGGTGCGTTGCTGTTTGGCGTGCAGGGCGCGGTCGATATGAATCGGGGTGATTTCCGGGTCCTGGGCCAGCTTGCGAATAAAGTCGGCTTCGGCCAGCAGGTCAAACTGTTCACCAATGTGGGCGCTGAGAGAGTCTTGTTGTTCGGCAAGACGAGCACTGAAGCGTACCATGCGAGCAACGGCATCCCGGCTCAGATGAGCGTATCCCTGCTCTTCAACCCGGCTTTTTAATAGCCGGGAGTAAGCGTACAGGGTGTCGTCGTTGAGGGGCAGGTCGTTGTCAAAATCCACCACTGCTCGGAACAGACGGTTAAAATCTTCATCGTATTGTTGCAGCAGGTAGTACACCTGACGTGAGCCGATCAGCACCAGTTTGATCGACAGAGGAATGGTATCCGGCAACAAGCTGGTGGTGTTAAACAGCCCCATGTCGGAGTAGGGCGATTCCATCTTCAGCTGTTTTGACTGTATCGCCCGTTTCAGGGCATCCCATACCAGCGGTTCGGTCAGTACCTTGTCGGCATCCAGAATCAGGTAGCCGCCATTAGCCTTGTGCAAGGCACCCTGACAAATACGCTGATAGTTGGTTACCAGGGCACCCTGGTCGCTGGTGTATTCAATACGACCAAACAGATTGCCATAGCTGGGGTGGGGTTCGTAAACCACCGGAGCGCCGCTATCGGCGGAATGGTGTGTCACCACATTGGGCAGCAACGACTCTTCCAGGCGGTTGCGTTTGACGTATTCTTCCCGCAGTTCCAGCAGACGTTCGTCCACCAGCTCTTCCAGTACCAGCCGTGGCAGGTGTTCTTCCAGTTCGTTCAGATGAGCGGAGACCCGTTCATGGTGACCAAAGCGTTCACGAATCGGGGTCAGCAAGGGTTTGATGGCGTCGCTGATGGTCTGCTGGTTCAGTTCACGCAGCAGATCGCTGGTTTCACGTTTCCATTGCGGTAATTCGGCTAACTGGTCGCCCAGCATTTGTTCGAGGGTGGCAATGGTTTCATGGAACAGCTCGCGTTCCTCTTCATTCAGCTGGGCAAATTCGGATTCATCCAGGGCTTTACCATCGCGTATCGGGGTGAAGCTGATGGCATTGGCATCGCGGTATACCGCAACCCCTTGTTTGTGAGCGTCTTTTTCGACCAGTTCAATCGCCTTGTCGTATTTGCGGTTGAACTGATAATCGATAGCGGCTTTTTTCTGCTGGTAAGACGGGTGTTCCAGTACGGCCGGAAACGTGGCCAGCAACTGGTCAATCAGCTGACGAACATCATCGCGTAGCTGATTGGCTTCCGCCGGTTGTAACTCAACCACCCCCGGTTCTCTGGGGTTGCTGAAATTGTTGACGTAGCACCATACCGAAGGCGTAGCCTGGCGTTTGGCTTCGCTTTTGAGGTAGTCCCGGACATAGGATGAGCGGCCGGTACCGGTATCACCCATTACAAAAATGTTGTAGCCGGGACGCTGCATGGCCACACCAAACTGAATGGCGTTGACGGCGCGTTCCTGGCCGAGGACGCCATGGAAGGGTTCCAGCTCTTCAGTGGAGATAAAATCCAGCAGTTCGGTATTCACTGCTTGTGTCAGCTGGTCGGAGGATAAACGGGTAGCTAAGGTATCGGACATCGGTAACGTGTTCAGCAAAGAAAGCAGTCAACAGTATTGAGATGCGAGGCCCTTGGCAAGTTCTGTTGCTGTCATGGCGAGCAGAGAAAGGGGGAATCGTTCGCTATGGCGTTGCAATTCATCGTCAAGGCGGCATAATGCCGCCGTTTTTCAGCTGGATCTGCTATGTCCATTCAACCCGAAGATCGCACCACCATCGATATGTTCTCGTCTCCCCGTCGTGGGCGGCCGAAGAGCAACCCTTATGATCGTCGAGTGCAGAGCCGGTTTAACAAGCGCTTTCAGCGTCAGCGTGACAAGGAGCGCGGTTTGCAGCGGCTGGAAGTGAAGGTCGAAGCGGATGTCATTGATTATCTGGATCTGGCTTGTGATGATCTGGGGTTGAGCCGGGCAGACATCATTAACCTGGCCCTGAAACATTGGCTGCACCTCTGATTGATTGCCGGTTCGAAGTATTTTCTTTAAGTTAAGTCCTTGATATCCCAAAAAGTTATCTGTAGAATTTGCCCTCCTGTCGAAAGTCAGGCTGTTATGGTGGCTCCTGCTGGTCCCCTCGCAACGATAAGCTACGAACCCCGCCAGGCCCGGAAGGGAGCAACGGTAGTAGTCGACTCGTGTGCCGGGGTGTGGCTGGCAGGAGTCATCTCCAATAACACTGACATCCTGCCCGCCAGTCGTTATCATGCGCCTTCCTTGTTTTAGCCGAGTCAGCGTTTCATGAGTTATCAGGTACTTGCACGTAAGTGGCGGCCCAGGTTCTTTGACGAAATGGTCGGCCAGGAGCACGTACTCAAAGCGCTGATCAATGCGCTGAATGAGCAGCGGCTGCATCACGCATACCTGTTTACCGGCACCCGGGGTGTGGGTAAAACCACCATTGCCCGTATTCTTGCCAAATGCCTGAATTGCGAACAGGGCATCAGTGCCCGGCCATGTGGCGAATGTTCTTCTTGTCGGGAAATCGCCGAAGGCCGCTTTGTTGATCTGATCGAAGTCGATGCCGCATCTCGTACCAAAGTCGAAGATACCCGCGAGCTGCTCGATAACGTCCAGTACGCTCCGACTCGTGGACGCTTCAAGGTTTATCTGATTGACGAAGTACACATGCTTTCCACGCACAGTTTTAATGCGCTGTTAAAAACGCTGGAAGAGCCACCGGCGCACGTCAAATTCCTGCTTGCCACCACCGATCCACAAAAATTACCCGTCACGGTCTTGTCCCGTTGTCTGCAGTTCAGTCTGAAAAACATGACTCCGGAAAGCATTGTTGGCTATCTGGAAACCGTGTTGCAAGCAGAAGACATCCGCTATGAAACCCCGGCGCTGTGGCAATTGGGGCGCGCTGCCCAGGGCAGCATGCGTGACGCCCTCAGTCTGACTGACCAGGCCATTGCGTTTGGTGAAGGGACGGTGCTGGAAACCCAGGTGACCAGCATGCTGGGCACCATGGATCGGGGTCGCCTGTTTAAAATGGCAGAGGTGATGGCCAGGGCCAATGCTCGTGAAGTGTTAACCGAAGTAGCGGAAATGGCCGAGCACGGCCCCGATTTTGATGAAGTTGTCCAGGGCCTGCTGACGATCTGGCACCGGGCGGCACTGGCCCAGATTGTGCCGGATGCGATTGAAAATTCTCAGGGTGATCGCGATGCCGTGCTGGCGTTGGCGGTTGCCATGAATGGCGAAGACTTGCAGTTGTATTATCAAATTGCCCTCAGTGGCCGCAAGGATCTGGCGCTGGCGCCTGATCCGCGTCAGGGATTTGAAATGCTGCTGCTGCGGATGTTGGCGTTTCGGCCGATGCCGGAACAGTTACCAGCAGCGCTGGCGAATCTGGATCTGGATTCCGCGCTCACCAGCCCGGCGGCCCAGGCTGACCCGGATGGCGGGCAAAAAAAAAAGTCACTGACGGGTCTTCCTTCTCCTGAGCGGGATAGCGTTGTCGCCACTCAGCAACCCGACGCTGTCGGCGGTGAGGTTGTTGTACCGACTGACGTTTTGCCTGCTGAACCTGCTGAAATAGTCCCCGTCGAGTCTGAGTGGCAGGATCTGCCAGCAACAGCTCAAACAACCCCAGCAACAGCTCAAGCAACCCCAACAACCCAAACAACCCAAACGGCTCCAACAGGTTTTCCGGATACGGGTGTTTTGCCGGTATCCACTCTGAGTGCAGATGATGTTGTTTATGAGACAGGCCCAGGCAACGCCGTGCCGACCGTCGTGACAACTTCAGATCCGGCCCACGAGCCGCCTCCCTGGATGGATGAAGAAACACCCAGCACGTTACCGCCACCACTACCGCCAAGGGTGTCGCTTCCTGATGCTCCCGAACAGCAGGTTGTTGCTCAACCCTCAGCGCCTGTTGCTGATCGCGCTGCCATCGCCGGTGGCAATCTCAGCCGCCTGATGGATGCACCTGCCGATAACACCATGACGTTTGAGCCAGCACCGCAGGTCTCTACGGCACCCAAAGCGGTCAAAACGGTTCAGCGCGCAGTTGCCAACCCGGAACATTTACCGCCACTGGCACCTCATACCTGGTGGATGTGGCTGGAGCACCTGCCGCTGGCCGGGCTACCCTTATCCATCGCCCGCAACAGTGCGCTGGTGGAAGTGCGCGATTCGCTGTATTGCTTTGATGTTGATCCACAACAGAGTGCGCTGTTTAATCCAGGCCAACAGCAGCGGGTCGAGCAGGCGTTACAAACGCTGGTTCCGACGGCCAGAATTGAAATGGTATTACGTAGCCCGGCCGGAGAAACTCCAGAACAGCGGCGTCAGCGTATGGCGGCAGAAGCAGGCTATATTGCCTTGCAGTCAATCGAGACGGATGATCACGTCCGCAATATACTGACAACTTTTAATGCGACAGTGGTCGAAGACACGATTCGACCACTGGGCGAATAATATAACCCGTGCGGGCATAAAGGCCCGCCATCCGAGGAGATCGACATGATCAAAGGCGGCATGGGCAACTTGATGAAACAAGCCCAGAAAATGCAGGAAGATATGCAAAAAATGCAGGCCCAGCTGGCAGAGGCCGAAGTGACCGGCGAATCGGGCGCTGGGCTGGTAAAAGTCATTATGAATGGTCGTCACGACGTCAAGCGGGTCGCGATTGACGATTCCTTGATGACAGAAGACAAAGACATGCTGGAAGACTTGCTGGCCGCTGCGGTGAACGACGCAGTGCGCAAGATCGAGAGCGCCAGTCAGGAACACATGTCGAAAATGACGGCAGGCATGGGCTTGCCACCGGGTATGAAACTGCCATTCTGATGGCAGTACGCGGTGTTATTCCTGCGCCCTTGGTGGCGTTGGCCCAGCGTCTGGATCAGTTGCCAGGAATTGGGCCAAAGGCCGCCGGACGTATGGCGCGCAAACTGGTGCTGCAACCGACCCTGGCCGCTGATATTGAAGCGGCGCTGGTGGCAGTGCGCTGTCAGGTGTCGCTGTGCCCGGTGTGTCGCTGTTATAGCGTGAGTGGTGAGTGTGGCCAATGTTCAGGGCAGGCGGAAGCGGATACCGAGTTATGGGTACTGGCACAGCCTGAACAACTGACGGATATTGATCCCGCCGCACAATGTTTTGTGCTGCATGGCTTGCTCTCCCCGGTGGATGGTATCGGCCCTGAGCAACTGGGACTGGGCGCTCTGTATCAACGTTTATGCGACCCGCAGCGACAGCCGTCGCGGCTGGTGATTTGTCTGGATGCGTCTGTTGAAGGGCGTACGACCGGATTCTATGTGCAAACCCTGGCCCAGCGGGCCGGTGTGCCTTTTTTGCAGCAACCGGAAAGCGATTCCGATGTGGCTGCGACCGACTAGTGTTCAGATTTGCCGGGCCTGTGTGCCGCAGCTGAACCAGGGAGAGATGTGTTGACCAGCCCTCAAGTGCCCGAGCCAATCTGGCTTACGACCAACCAGCAGCTGGCGGAAACCTGTCAGGGCTGGATGAATGAGGGCTTTCTGGCACTCGACACCGAATTTGTCCGCACCTCGACATTTTACCCGCAAGCCGGGCTATTGCAGGTGGCGGACAGTCAGCATTGCTACCTGATTGATCCGCTCAGTGTGACGGAATGGCAGCCACTGGCGCAGGTGTTTCAGGCTGTTGCTGTGACCAAGGTCTTTCATGCCTGTGCTGAAGACCTGGAAGTTTGCCGGCAGCTGACCGGAGTGTTACCCAGTCCACTGGCAGACAGCCAGCTTGCGGCCTCAATGGCCGGGTTGGGCGGATCGATGGGCTTCCAGCGACTGATTGCTGCCTTGCTGGATATTGATATCGACAAGGAAGAAACCCGCTCGAACTGGCTGGCGCGACCGTTGAGCCAAGACCAGATTCGCTATGCGGTTGCCGATGTGTATTTTCTGCGCCAGATTTACCCCATGCTGGTGGCAAAGCTGGTCAGCATGGATCGCATGAGCTGGCTGGAAGAAGACTGCCAGCGCACGATTGAAGAGCAGAGCCAGCAAGAAGTGCCCAAAGATTATTATCGACGGGTCAAACTGGCCTGGAAGCTGCGCCCGCAGGAGCAGCACCTGCTGCAGGAACTGGTGGGCTGGCGCGAGTTGCAAGCGCGTGAGCGTGATGTGCCTCGTAGCAAGGTGGTGGATGACAACAGCCTCTGGAATATCGCACGCTACAAACCCAAAAATCGGGATCAGCTAGTGAAAGCCGGTTTGCGACCCGAGATGGTTCGTAAGGATGCTCAGGTGCTAATGGAAATCGTGAGCCAGGCGATGGCGGACGATGATGCTCTCTGGCCAGTGGCGCTCGACCGACCGTTGACACCCGAAGCCGGACAGTGGCTGAAACTCACTCGGGATGCCGTTGCCAGTCGTGCAGCAGTGCTGGAGATACCGCCAGAAATCCTGACCCGGAAAAAAGCCCTGGACGCGCTGATTCGTTCCGGCTGGAACAGCGGCAGCTATGTCTTACCGGATGTACTTCAGGGTTGGCGTAAATCCCAGATTGGCGACACCTTGCTGGATATGATGACCAAGGCGGACGACCGTCACTGAGCCATATGGCTCGACCTACCGCAGGAACTGAACATGAGCAAAGTACTTTGCGACGTATTTAAAAGCCGCAAAAAAGACGAAACCTACCTGTATGTCTCTCGCAAGGACGGCCTGAAAAAAGTGCCGGAAGTCTTGTTGGAACAATTCGGCAAACCTGAACTGGCGATGACCATGATCATCACACCGGAAAAACAACTCGCCCGTTTCTCTGGTGAACGCATCCTTGAACAAATAGCAACCCAGGGGTTTTTCTTGCAGATGCCACCACCGAAAGAGACAGACAAGCTTGATCTGTTCTGCAAACTGGATACCGAATGAGCCAGGGCGCTTTCTGGCAATACAAACGCCTGGATGACATGAGCAAGGCCGAGTGGGAATCACTTTGCGATGGCTGCGCTCGTTGCTGCCTGCAAAAACTGGAAGATGAAGACACGGGTGAGGTTTACTATACCGATATTCACTGTCGCTATATGGATACCACCGATTGCCGCTGTACCGTCTATCAGCAGCGTCAGGAAAAAGTGCCAGCCTGTGTCTGGTTAACACCGGAGCAGGCGAGCCAGTTTTTCTGGCTACCGGATACCTGTGCCTATCGTTTGCTGGCCGAGGGCAAGCCACTGTTCGACTGGCATCCGCTGATCAGCGGTGACCCGAACTCGGTGCACAAGGCCGGGATTTCGATTGCGGGGAAGGGGGTGCCTGATGATCAGGTACCGGAAGACGATTGGGAAGATCACATAATCTGGAAAGCATGACGCATGGATAACCTCTATAACCCGGTGCAGGCTTGGGCAATATACCTTGGATTTGCACTGCTGGGCTGCTGGTGCTGGCGCGCCATGTTCTGCTTGATGACATCGTCGAGTGTCCTGCGCGATATGCTGGTGATGCTTGGCCCGGTATTGCTGCTGTCGCCAGCCCCGATCAGCCCAGGTTCTGACTATTATGCGCCAGCCTTTATGGTGGCCGCTTTTTCAGCGCTAAGTGATGAACCTGTCATCACTCAAAATGCCCTGACCTGGTGGCTGGTGGGGCTGTTGCTTGGCATCCTTTACGCTCTGGTGCGTTGGATCGTCCGTTTGCAGCGTCCGCTGTCGACCCAACCTCCCGATGTAAACTACGCCCACGAGTAATAAGCCCTGCTGCTTTGGCTTCCCGGCAAATCTCCTCCAGCTGCCGTTGTGTGATGGTGACGCAACGGCGGTTATTCACTTTGTTTTTCTTTCTGTTGCTGGCCTAAATAAAGATCTTTGCTAGGTTTACATAGAGTGCTGATGAATAAAGCAATCTTTGTGTAAGCCGTTGCTACCGCATCCGGCTTGCTTTCCTCTTGTAGACAGGCAAGGAAACCGGGCAAGACTCTATGCTGGATGATATGCACCAATACGATGATCAACAGGATCCGGGTGTGACATGCCCTCATCGCCTGGCTGGTACAGCACGGAGCAAGGGCGTCGAATGTCGGCAGCTAATCTCTGATTTTGCTCGGGAGCCTCGATATGTGTCGTTTACCACCGTGGTTTGATATTCGATGGCTGTTCCGTTCGGCAATCTGTGCCCTTGTTGTGCTGCTGGCATGGTTGCCGACACTGGCGTTGGCCGCCGCAGCGGATGCTGATCGGGTTGATGTCCGGGTCATTATCGATATCTCCGGCAGTATGAAGCAAACCGACCCGAATAATTTGCGTATTCCGGCGCTGAATCTTGTCGTGGAGTTACTGCCGAACGGTGCCCAGGCCGGAGTCTGGACTTTTGGACGTTACGTCAACATGCTGGTGCCGCTGGCAGCGGTCAATGATGATTGGCGTCTTCGGGCCAGAGCCGCCAGCCAGCAGATTAACTCGGCAGGGCAGCGCACCAATCTCACTGAAGCACTCGACAAGGCGAGCTGGAAAATAGCCACCGACAACGGCTACCAACAAAGCGTTATTCTGCTCACCGATGGCATGATTGATGTTACCCGTGGCGGCCCGGATGCGGCGGCTAATGTGGCTTCCCGGCAGCGCTTGCTGCAACAGGTACTGCCAAAGTTCAAACAGGCCGGTGTGCGTATTCATACCCTGGCTTTGTCGGATGCCGCCGACAAGGCGCTGCTGCAGCAAATAGCGCTGGAAACTGACGGGCTGTTTTTACAACCACAGAATGCCGATGATCTGACGCGCCACTTCTTGCGGGCATTTGAACGTTCGGCTCCGGCAGAACAAGTGCCTCTGAACGACAATCGTTTTTCCATTGATGCCAGCGTGAAAGAATTTACCGCCCTGATCTTCCGTAAGCCGGGTGGTCAAACGACCCGGCTGATATCACCGTCTGGCAAGGTATACGATGCCAACACCCGCACCGCTGAATTGCGCTGGCACCGGGATGTCAATTTTGACCTGATGACACTCACTGCGCCTGAATCTGGCGAATGGCAGGTTGAAGCGGATCTTGATCCCGAAAACCGGGTGCAAATTCTCTCTGACCTGAAGTTGCAAGTGGAGGGTATCGACGCCACTATTTTTAGTGGTGACCCGCTGGATATCGCCATTGCGCTGAATAACGAAGGCAATATGGTGACAGCTGGTGCCTTGTTAGGGCTAACCGATTTTACCCTGACCGTTACCACGCCGGATGGCCGCTCCGGCAGCAAACTGATTTCTGATCCGGAATCCCTCCCTGACGACGGCATTTTTCGGGAAACTCTGGAACGCTTCCGAGCGCCTGGTGAATACCGCTTTGAAATTCAGGCACAGGGCCGAACGTTCTCTCGCAAACGGGTGATGAGCGCCAGTCTGGCCGAGCCATTTGTGGTCAGTCGTAACGAAGATACTGCCGGGCAAGTGTTGACCATCAAGGTAGCAGCCACGTCCGAACTGGTTGATACCGGACTCAGCCGGGTATTAGTGCGTAGCGTTAACCCGGATGGCAGTTCCAGAATCACATCGATGCAATTTAACTCCGAACGTCAGAGCTGGGAATTACCCGCGATGGCAACCGAAGGTTCAGGTATCTATCAGTACGAATTAAATATTCGTGGTGTCACAACGGGGGGCAAAACCTTCCGCAGCCAGCCGGAAATCTTTCAGGTGCGTTATCCCCTGGGTCAAGCATCAGCCCCGGTAAACGCTCCTCTGGTGGATCAGCCAATAACGCAAGTACCGGTTGCTCCAGCCGCACCGGCTCCAGTGCCAGAAGAAAAGCCGAATGCCGAGCCAGAACCGCTGCAAGCCAGAGCTGAAGTAGCAACACCTGTCGCCAAACCGCCGGTTGAGATGCCTGCAACAGCCAAGGCCGAATCGAAAGAAACTTCCACTACGGATGACAATAATAAGCCTTCGTCCAGCGGGCTCTGGCTAGCGATTGTTGCGGGTGTTGTTGGATGCTTGCTGATGGGTGGCCTGACGTGGTGGTTCTTGCGTCGGAAAAAATCTGCTGTGGTGGCGGCAAAGCCAGAGGGAGCATCAAGCTCTTTGGATGACGACGATGCGGCAGAGGCGGAAAACATCAAGAATATGGATGATTTCGAAGCCTTTATGTCGGAAGGCGAGGAACAGATTGTGGGTGAGGACGATATTTTGTCAGATAAGGACAATCCGGTATCGCTGGCTGGCGATACCGATATTGACCCACTAACCGCTGCCCAAGCCGATGAAAACATTGGCGAGCTGGACGACAACGATGACTGGGGTGAATTTGATACGGATGATGACAACAAAAACTGACGTTACGGTAAAATCGATACTGGCACCAAAGCCAAAATCAATACCGGAACCCATACATACGGGCTACGCTGTAGCCCGTATTACATTCCAGCCAGCTGCCAGATAGCCAGCCAACTGGATAGATTGACACGTCGTTACTTGCCGGCACGGCCAAGGAAACGACGCTCTTCCACATTAATACGAATCACATCGCCCGTGGAAATATGCTCAGGTACCTGCACCGTCAGACCGGTAGTCAACCGTGCTGGCTTGGTACGCGCCGTTGCCGAGTTCCCTTTGATCGATGGCTCGGTATCCTCGATTTCCAGTTCAACAATGGAGGGCAGAATCAGCCCGACAGGCTGACCATCAACGACCAGTACCTGCAAAACCTGGGTTTGATCATTGACGAAGAGAATTTCTTCTTCAATCGCTTCCTGATCCAGATGGTAGGGCGTGTAGTCTTCGTTATCCATAAAGACCCAGGCGTTACCATCGACGTAGGAAAACATCGCCGGACGGCGCGTCAGATCGGCAAACGGTAGCATGTCTGAATCTTTGAAGGTTTCATCCATTTTTTGGCCACTGACCACATCGTACATCCGCATGCGGTAAAGGCTGCCACCGGCACGCCCCTGAGGCACAGAGCGCTCAATGTCTTTAATAAAATACACTCGACCGTTGTACTCAACGGCGGCGTTCTTCTTGATCTCACTCGCTTTTGGCATGACTGCTGGATCCTCTTGATGATGTCTGCATGCTGGGGCGCAGGGGCCCAATCTGAGAGGCGCGACTATACGCTGTTAGTCGCGGAAAAACGACTGTCTGCCGCCGGCGGCAGAAGGTGCCGTCGAAAGAACGTATTGACACTGGCTATCCGTTAATTACCCGATACAAACGCTCAAGGCCGTCCTGCAGCAAAACCCTGGGGCAGGCAAAGTTCAGGCGAATAAACGCAGCGGCGGTTTCAGAACCCGGCAAAAACCCGTTGCCGCTGCTGATACGCAGCTTGCCGTCCGTCAACAGGCGATGCGCCAACTCATCGGATGACAGCCCGGTGGCGGTGGTATTGATCCAGGCAAGATAAGTGGATTGTTGCGGATACACTGTCAACTGAGGCAAGCGGCTGTGCAGAAACGACTGTATCAGCTGGTAGTTGCCGTACAGATAATCCAGTAACGCATCCAGCCAGGGGCCGCCTTCGTTATAGGCTGCAATCAGACCCTCTACCCCAAACGGATTCACCTGAGCAACATCGTGAATATGCAGCGCTTGCTGGATGAGCGCCTTGATACCCTGATCCGCGACAATGATATTGGCGATCTGTAATCCGGCCAGATTAAAACTCTTGCTGGGAGAGTTCAGCGTGATGGCATTGGCCTGATACTCCGGCCCGAGGGCGGCGAACGGCTGATGAGACTCGCCAGGAAATAACAAGTCACAATGAATCTCATCGCTCACCACCACCACCTGATGGCGCGCACAGATGTCTCCCAAACGACGTAACTCCTCTGCTGTCCACACCCGCCCGGAAGGATTGTGCGGATGGCATAACAGCAACAGCTTGTTACGTGAATCCGCTGCTTGCTGTTCCAGATGGGTAAAATCCATTTCATAACGGCCATTGATCAGCCGCAACGGATTTTCCACCACGTTGCAACCCTGATTCCGAATCGATGAGAAAAAACAGTGATACACCGGCGTTTGCACAATTACGCCATCTCCCGGCGTGGTAAGCGCCCGCAAGATGGCTGAAATCGCCGGTACGACCCCGGTTGTTGTCAGCACCTGGTCACGTTGAATAACAAAGCCATAACGACGCTCAAACCAGCCAGACAAAGCCAGATAATAGTCATCGCGAATCAGCGTGTAGCCAAACACCCCGTGCTCCACCCGGCGTGCCAGCGCATCCAATACAGCAGGTGCCGCGCTGAAATCCATATCCGCGACCCACATCGGCAGCACATCGGCACCCGGATTAGAATCCCACTTGAACGACCCCGATTGGTGACGAGGAATGATGGCGTCGAAATCAAATGAAGCGGGGGCAGCCATACGGGTATCCTGAAAATAACAGCAGAAGCCATGAACAGTACTGATTTTTTACCGGGTCAGAAAGAGGGAGTCGAGGTTCTGAATCAAATTCAGAATGATGAATGACGTAGGGCCCGGCTCCGTCCGTGGCCGTTGTGCAATATGCGCCGTTGTGCAATATGCGCCGTTATGCAATATGCTCCGTCGTATCGGACAGCCACGGAGGGCGTCCCTTCGGTGGTGTTGCATTTCCGTA
>OJIO01000211.1_pt1 | contig 45534 bp, 36 predicted proteins | sample 1595621 | NCBI WGS metagenome assembly OJIO01 (sample SAMN05416776, study PRJEB24817) | seawater metagenome | isolation source: Sea water | place: Canada:Atlantic | collected 2013-07 | reverse complement strand
TATAAGAGACAGCCGAATGACTTGCTTCATGAAGCCTCCAAAATAAAGCGTTCCCCGCGTAGCCGGGGATAAACCGCCCTGGCATTCGCCGGGGCTTTTTCGTTTCTGGCGTTCCCCGCGTAGCCGGGGATAAACCGAATCATATCGCGCGACTTCAGGCCCGCCGAATGCGTTCCCCGCGTAGCCGGGGATAAACCGACACGGCCCAGACGGCACTGGACAACGACAAGGCGTTCCCCGCGTAGCCGGGGATAAACCGCCACCGCTCGCGAATTGAAGCTGAAAGCCTGCGCGTTCCCCGCGTAGCCGGGGATAAACCGAGTCGAATATATACTCAATTGGGTTTGATGAAGCGTTCCCCGCGTAGCCGGGGATAAACCGCATGAGTGTCCGAACTGCAAGGGCTCAGGAAAGCGTTCCCCGCGTAGCCGGGGATAAACCGGGCAGCACCCTGAACCGGCCAATGCACAGGCAGCGTTCCCCGCGTAGCCGGGGATAAACCGAGTTTCAGCGACCGGTTGTTCAAAAAAGACGAGCGTTCCCCGCGTAGCCGGGGATAAACCGCAATGATGACTCAACTGCTGAAACGCGCCCCGGCGTTCCCCGCGTAGCCGGGGATAAACCGAATGCACAATCGATTCATAGCTTTCTGCTGTAGCGTTCCCCGCGTAGCCGGGGATAAACCGGCAGTGATTGGGTGTTCGCCAGCGCCAGCAGTGCGTTCCCCGCGTAGCCGGGGATAAACCGTCAGACGTCGGCTGTTCCCGGCGCAACGTAGCGCGTTCCCCGCGTAGCCGGGGATAAACCGCGGATTTGGCTAGGTATTTTGGGTTGAGGTTAGCGTTCCCCGCGTAGCCGGGGATAAACCGAGGACGATCATTAGAAACAGAGCCGGAATATAGCGTTCCCCGCGTAGCCGGGGATAAACCGTGATGGTGCTAAGAAAAAACGGTGTGAATGTCGCGTTCCCCGCGTAGCCGGGGATAAACCGAGATGCCGGAGGATCGGCCCGCTACGGTGCTGGCGTTCCCCGCGTAGCCGGGGATAAACCGCTGGATGAGCGCAATCCAAACGTTCGCGAGGTGCGTTCCCCGCGTAGCCGGGGATAAACCGATAGCTAGGCATCCGCCGAACTACGCGCAGATGCGTTCCCCGCGTAGCCGGGGATAAACCGCCGATGCCGCCGGTCTGACAATCAACAACAACGCGTTCCCCGCGTAGCCGGGGATAAACCGTTGTCGAGTCAGATAGCCGCATAAAACCCGGAGCGTTCCCCGCGTAGCCGGGGATAAACCGCAATGACGGCATCTACATGTACTCAGGCGGGTGCGTTCCCCGCGTAGCCGGGGATAAACCGGCATCCGCCAACAAATACGCGTTATCCATCATGCGTTCCCCGCGTAGCCGGGGATAAACCGTAATGTGATTCGGTTTAACACTGTGGCCGCCGGCGTTCCCCGCGTAGCCGGGGATAAACCGTTTGGGGCGGTACGTCTAGCTCTATATCGGGCGCGTTCCCCGCGTAGCCGGGGATAAACCGAAATCGATCACCCAATAATCCGCTGAATCCGCGCGTTCCCCGCGTAGCCGGGGATAAACCGGTTCGACAGCGTATCGCGGCTGTACTGTCAGCGCGTTCCCCGCGTAGCCGGGGATAAACCGGAAACCTTGACCAAGGCGACTCGTGTTGAGGCGCGTTCCCCGCGTAGCCGGGGATAAACCGAAACTTCTCGTGAAGATGCGATATCTTGGATAGCGTTCCCCGCGTAGCCGGGGATAAACCGCCGACTCAAACCACATTGCGTCAGGTGAAATCGCGTTCCCCGCGTAGCCGGGGATAAACCGGCTGGCGAGCAGACGTCATTCAGTGCTGAGGAGCGTTCCCCGCGTAGCCGGGGATAAACCGTTTGACGCACTGCCGGTGGTATTTGACGAGTTGCGTTCCCCGCGTAGCCGGGGATAAACCGGTAGTTAGCTTTAATGTTGTTATGGGGTATGGGCGTTCCCCGCGTAGCCGGGGATAAACCGTCCCCATCACCGTATCGCTTCACATTAAAGTAGCGTTCCCCGCGTAGCCGGGGATAAACCGGTCTCACGGATGTACCGATCTCGCGCCGCGATGCGTTCCCCGCGTAGCCGGGGATAAACCGTATAGCTTCGGCAATCATCCTTGCTGACTCAGGCGTTCCCCGCGTAGCCGGGGATAAACCGGTCGGTTTGCGATTCGGCACTTTCTGGAACAGGCGTTCCCCGCGTAGCCGGGGATAAACCGATCTGGGTGCTGTGCTCAGTGATTTGCACAATGCGTTCCCCGCGTAGCCGGGGATAAACCGGACTAAATATGTAATCGGTACGGATTTTGGATGCGTTCCCCGCGTAGCCGGGGATAAACCGTCAGAGCCTGGCTGAACGCCACGCATAGACTCGCGTTCCCCGCGTAGCCGGGGATAAACCGCCAGGGATGCACGCAAAATCCGTTGGTGTAACGCGTTCCCCGCGTAGCCGGGGATAAACCGAGAGTTTGGATGGATAAAATCACCATCAAAGGGCGTTCCCCGCGTAGCCGGGGATAAACCGAATCAATGATTAGTAGATGTGGCTCCAGTGCATATTGAATTGTGCTGTGATTTGACTTGGTGAGGCTTTCCTCTACTGCAAGCCTTTGTTTTTTGAGCGGGTAATTTTCAGTTATCGATATGGCATTAGGCCGCAATAACTTGTACCGGCAGTTGGGTGCACTCGGTTTATTTGGTCGCACGGAGAATAAACCGAGTGATGGTCATCGATAGTTTTGTAGCCACTAATTCTGGCGTCAGAGTAAAGGTTTTTGGCTGTTTTTTTGCCACCAGGGCAGAGCCACAAGTAACAGCAGGGTAACGGCGATCACGGGGAAGGTGATCAGGTTGAGTTCGTACCAGCCGTAGAGGTTGAATTGTCTGCCTGCGCCCAGGGAGGCTGCGGCGACGGTACCAAATACCAGTAGGTCGTTGAGGGCTTGTACCTTGGATTTTTCCGAGGGTTGGTAGGTGTGGGTGAGCAGGGTGGTGGCGCCAATAAAACCGAAGTTCCAGCCCAGTCCGAGCAGGATCAGTGATCCCCAGAAGTGTATCACTTCCATCCCGGACATGGCGGTAACGGCGGAGGTAAACAGTAGCATCAGTCCTAGCGCGGTGATCCAGCGCGCACCGAAGCGGGCGATCAGTTTGCCGGTGAAAAAACTCGGGCCAAACATGGCGAGGATGTGCCATTGAATGCCGAGGGTGGCATCTCCGGCGCTGTGGCCTTGGTGCACCATGGCGATGGGTGCGGCGGTCATGATGAAGGACATCAGTGCGTATGAGACGGTGCCTGCGAGGGCGGCGGTGATAAATCCGGGGCTTTTGGCGATCTGCCACAAGGGGCGGGCGTCGCCGTTAATATCGGCTTCATGAGATGGGGGCAGTTTGAGTGATAGCAGGATGGGGATGGCGAGCAGTGCCAGTATGGCCTGGCCAATAAAGCTGCCCGCAAAGGGGGCTGATGCCCAGGTATTTTGCGTCCAGTACACGGTTTGTGGGCCAATCACGGCGGCGGCCAGTCCACCTAGCATGATCAGGGAGATGGCGTTGGGTTTGTGGCTGGCGGGTACCAGATCGGAAGCAGCAAAACGGTAGTTTTGCACGCAGGCACCATAAAATCCGGCCAACCCGAGGGCGGCGCAAAACAGCCAGAAGGAGGCGTTGACGATGGCGGTGGTTGCCAGCAGTGCGGCCAGTACGCAGAGCAGGGTGCCGGTGAGGTAGGCGATTTTGCGTCCGGCATTTTTCATCAGCAGGGAGACTGGAATCATGGACACCGCGACACCGATGCCATACAGGCTGACCGGGAGTGTTGCCAGTGCGGGGTCGGGTGTCAGTGTCTGGCCGACCAGTCCGCCGATGGAAAGGATGATCGGCGCGGAGGAGCCGCCTAGCGCTTGGGCTGAGAACAGTTTGCCGAGGTTGCGTTGTGTGGAGCGATCCAGCGCTGCAAGCGACATGTGGTTATCCAGGTTGGGAGGGTGAAATATCAGCGGGACTTGGTTGTGCTCCGTGCTCTGTACGGCTGAGGAATTCTTTTACTTCGGTGCGGTTGCCTTGAAAGATAACCCGTTCCATTTTTTTACTCAGCTGGTATTCGTACATGGGGTCGTAGTAGTCGCGCAGTAGCACGGTAATCCAGCCTCTGTGGCCGTCGGGGTGGCCGTGACGGTGTGCGCTGAGGGCATTTTCCATCTCGTTGGCCACTTCGGCGTAGCGCACGCCTCCCAGGCGTTTTTTCACCCGTTTGAGTGATTCAGTCAGGTCGTTGGCGAAAGCATCAAAGGCGGGTTCTTCATCCTCATCACTCATTTGTTGTTGCCAGTCCGCCAGTTTGGTGAGGATGTAGTTGTGAAAGGTGTGTTCAACCCGTTCTTCGAGGCTGGTGTCGAGCACCACAACCGGGCTGCGCTCCATGGCGTTGCGGAACAGGTGTGGCAAGGCGCAACGGCCAATCAGCATGCTTTCGTCTTCCAATACCAGGTGTTGGCCGGATTGAACGCTGTTGCTGTGTTCGGCTTTGAGCATGGCGACGGCGAGGGCGTTTTCGAAGTTGAGCTGGCTGGGCTGGCCGGAGGGGCGGCGACCAAAACTGGAGCCGAGGTGGTTGGCCAGGCCTTCGAGGTCGACGCTGTTGGGGAGCTGGTTGAGCAGGCCGGTTTTGTTGCAGCCGGTGGTGCCTGCCAGGATGATCATCGGCAATTCGGCGCACTGGCGCTCGAACTCTGCCAGTATCCAGCTGCGCATGGCCTTGTAGCCGCCCGTGATACGGGGGTAGTCGGTGCCGTCTTCATGCATCCATTGCTGACAAATCTGGCTGCGCAGACCGCCACGCCAGCAGTACAGATAGCCTTGCGGGTGCTGCTGGGCGAAGTTGACCCAGGCTTGCACTCGTTGCTGTTTTATCTCTCCCTGTACCAGCTGGTGACCCAGTCGAATGGCTTCTTCCTGCCCTTGTTGCTTGTAGCAGGTGCCGACCTGTTCACGCTCGCTGTTGGTCATTAACGGCAGGCTGACGCTGGTCGGGAAGGCACCTTTTTCAAATTCAACCGGGGCACGGGTGTCGATCATGGGGATGTCGTTGAGGAAAATATCCAGGAACTCTCGGGCATCCGGGCGTGTTGGCTGGCTCTGGTCAGCGCTCATAACCATCCTCCGCTGATCCAATCTCCCTGGACAGCGACGAAGGGAGTATCCGGGTTGTCTGTAGACCGGGCCGACAGTGCGCCAATGGGCTGGTGATGGACATTAGCTTGCTTTAGTACAGCTTCCAGTCGGGCTGCCTGTTCCGGGGCGACGGCGATCAACAGGCCACCACTGGTTTGCGGGTCGCACAACAGATCCTTGATGGTGTGAGGCATGTCGGCCAGTTTGTGGCCGTAGCTGTCCTGGTTGCGGCCGGTGCCGCCGGGAATACAGCCTTGGGCCAGATACTCTCGGGCTTCGCTGATGACCGGCACCTTGCTGACGTCGATGACAGCCGTGACGCCACTGCCTTCACACACTTCCAGCAAATGACCCATCAATCCAAAGCCAGTGACGTCGGTGATCGCGTGCACGCCTTCCAGTGGCGCTACCTCGGCACCGACACGGTTCATCTGGCACATGATGTCGCGGGCCAGATGGGTATGTTGGGGCAGCAGTTTTTTCTGTTTCTGGGCGGTGGTCAGAATGCCGATACCCAACGGTTTGGTCAGGTAAAGAATGTCGCCCGCCTGGGCCTGATTGTTCTGTTTGAGGTTTTTGCGGCTGGTCAGGCCGGTGACGGCCAAACCGAAAATCGGCTCCGGTGCGTCAATGCTGTGGCCTCCGGCGAGGGGAATACCGGCATCGGCACAGGCCTGGCGGCCACCGTCAATGACCTGTTGGGCGACTTCGGCAGCCAGGGTGTTAATGGGCCAGCCGAGAATGGCTATTGCCATCAGTGGCTTGCCACCCATGGCGTAGATGTCGCTGATGGCGTTGGTGGCGGCGATGCGGCCAAAGTCAAACGCATCGTCGACGATGGGCATAAAAAAGTCGGTGGTACTCAATACGACCTGGTCATTGCCGATGTCGTAGGCGGCGGCGTCGTCTTTACTGCTGTTGCCCACCAACAGGTTGGGAAAATCGGGCAGCTGCAGTTGGGAGAGCAGAATGGTGTCCAGCACTTTGGGCGAAATCTTGCAGCCGCACCCGGCTCCGTGACTGTATTCGGTAAGGCGGATAGGGGTGTTTGTCATGGTGGTCACTCCGGCGTGCAGGTGCAAAAAACGGGCGGAAATAATACGGGGTTGTGGGCAGGTTGTCAGCGTGGTCTTTTTCGTACGCATGTTTTGGCTTGTATATATGAAAAATCATATATATGATTTTGCATATATTTTGAGGCCAAGTGGTTTGCCTGTGGATTGGCAAGACGCTTGTCTCGTGGATTGTCTCATGGATTGTTTCGTGGATTGGAGAGTCGCTTGATGGTTGCCGTTTTTCCTCCGGTTGAGTTGTTTAAGTTGCTGGCCGACCCGACCCGGTTTGCGGCGCTGATGCTGATTGTTAACCACAAGGAATTGTGTGTCTGCGAATTGACCGAAGCGTTGGCGTTGAGCCAGCCCAAGGTCTCACGGCATCTGGCGCTACTACGCACCAGTGGCTTGCTGGTTGGCGAAAAGCGCGGCCAGTGGGTGTATTACCGGCTGCAACCGATGCTGGATGCGGCTGCCAACGCCGTACTGGAGCAGGTTGCACAGCTTTATGCGCACGACCTTGCCGAGTGTGAAGCGCGCCTGCAAGTCTGCATTCCGACTGAGCAAGCACCCGGCTGCTGCGCGCCACGGCCAGGTGCACAATTCTGATCCCATTTTTTTTTAGCTGGAGCCACTATGAAACTCTTGTTTGTCTGCACCCATAATCGTTGTCGCAGTATTGTCGCCGAGGCAGTTGCCCGTGCCGTGCTGGATGATCGTTTCGAGGTGCGCAGTGCCGGTAGCCAGCCTGCCGGTGAGGTGTATCCGGGGACGTTGGTGGCGCTACAGCGTCATGGCATATCGGCCACCGGGCTGATGAGTCAGTCGTGGGATGCGTTTGAATTGTTTGCCCCGGATTATGTGATTACGGTGTGCGACAGTGCGGCGAGTGAAGCCTGCCCACTCTGGATCGGTGCTGGCAGCAAGGTGCATTGGGGCCTCGCTGATCCGTCCAAAATAGCCGATGCAGCGGCGCAGTCCGAGGCATTTGATCAGTTGATTGATACCTTGAAACAGCGGTTTGCTCAGGTGAATGCGCTGGAGATGACGATGTCGGCCGCTGTAATACAGACGCAATTACAGTCTCTGGCGACGGAGTTTTAGGCGGCCTTATGGGAATTTTTGAGCGGTTTTTATCGGTTTGGGTGGCTACTGCCATTGTGGCAGGAATGGCTTTGGGCCTGTTGGTGCCGGAGGTGTTTACCGCTATTGCGGCCGCCGAAGTGGCGCGGGTCAATCTGGTGGTTGCGGTGCTGATCTGGTTGATGATCTATCCGATGATGATCCAGATCGATCTGGGTGCCATCCGCGACGTCGGTCGCAAGCCCAAAGGGTTGCTGCTGACGCTGGTGATTAACTGGTTGATCAAGCCGTTCTCCATGGCATTACTTGGCTGGCTGTTTTTCCGGGTGTTTTTTGCCAGCTGGGTTGATCCTCAAACCGCGAGTGAATACATCGCCGGGATGATCTTGCTGGGCGTTGCCCCCTGTACTGCGATGGTGTTTGTCTGGAGCCAACTGACCAAGGGCGACCCCAACTACACACTGGTGCAGGTGTCGGTGAATGATCTGATTATGGTATTTGCCTTTGCACCGATTACCGGTTTTTTACTGGGTGTGACCGACATCCAGGTACCCTGGAATACGCTGATGCTGTCGGTCGGTCTGTATGTGGTGTTACCGCTGCTGGCGGGCTATCTCACCCGCAAGGTATTGACCGTGGATGGCTCGGCTGAGGCACTGAATCGCTTTGTTGATGCTATCAAGCCCTGGTCAATCGTAGGTTTGATCACCACCGTGGTGATTCTGTTTGGCTTGCAGGCCAATACCATTGTTGCCCGGCCGCTGGATATCCTGTTGATTGCGATTCCGCTGACGATCCAGACCTACGGTATTTTTGCGATCGCCTACTGGGCCGCACTGCGGTTGAAGCTAGCCCATAACATTGCGGCTCCGGCCTGCATGATTGGCACCAGCAACTTTTTTGAACTGGCGGTGGCGGTGGCGATTTCGTTGTTCGGCTTGCATTCAGGAGCGGCGCTGGCAACGGTCGTCGGGGTGTTGGTGGAAGTGCCGGTGATGCTGTCGCTGGTGGCGTTTGCCAATCGCACCCGGCACTGGTTTCCAGCGTGATTCAAGTGGTTTTCAAAAGCATAAGGTAACGCCCGTGAGTTGTTCTGATCTGCCTAATATTGAAGAAACCCTGTTCCATGTACCGACAGCAGAAGCGGTATTTCGGCGGCCGTTTTCGAGCCATCGGCCGCGTATCTTGTTGTTGTATGGTTCAGTACGGCAACGCTCGTTCAGTCGTCTGTTAACGCAAGAAGCGGCGCGGTTACTGGAAGCAATGGGGGCTGAAACCCGGATTTTTAACCCGTCCGGCTTGCCATTGCCCGATGATACCGGTGCCGACCACCCCAAAGTGGCTGAGCTGCGAGAGCTGGTCAGCTGGAGCGAGGGCATGGTGTGGTCTTCGCCGGAACGTCACGGCGCCATGACCGGTATTATGAAAGCCCAAATCGACTGGATTCCGCTGTCGATCGGTTCGGTTCGGCCAACCCAAGGCAAAACGCTGGCGGTGATGCAGGTCAGCGGTGGCTCGCAGTCATTTAATGCCGTCAACCAGATGCGGGTACTCGGGCGCTGGATGCGGATGCTGACCATTCCGAACCAGTCATCGGTAGCCAAAGCCTGGCGGGAGTTCGATGACAACGACCGGATGAAGCCGTCGAGTTATTACGACCGGGTCGTTGATGTCATGGAAGAGCTGGTGCGCTTCACTTATCTGGTGCGGGATCGCAGCGATTACCTGGTGGATCGTTACTCTGAGCGCAAGGAAACTGCCGCCGAGTTACATGCTCGCCTGGCGGGTGACTGAGTCAGGGTAACGAGTCTGGGTTAATGGTTTCGGGTGAATGGCTTGGGGCAAAGAATCAAGACAGCCGTTAGCCTGTTCTGAATCAACAGTGTCGTGATATATCCAGCTGGATGGCTCCCGAAGACTTTGTTTGAATACACACACTGCTTCACGCTGCTGTGGTTATATGACTTTGGCGTTGAATTCAGGCAGAAAGAAGAACGTTATTAACATTAAAACCACACTCAGACATCGAGGATGCTTTGCAAAACAACCCTGAGGACATCATCAGCTGGATGAACTGGGCTGCCCTGGCCTGGTTTCTGTTCTGCTGGATTGCCTATGACCGCTTCGCCAAGTACATGGCCAAACATTCTGCTTCGCTGTCATCGGTGATGCACGTGCACCGCATTAACTGGATGCGGCGCTTGCTGATGCGTGAAATCCGGGTAGGGGATGCGGCCTTGCTTGCCAACGTCGAGCGTAATGTCAATTTTTTTGCCTCTTCCTGTGTGCTGGTGTTGGCAGGTTTGTTGACCGCGCTGTCGGCCGTCAATGAAATCCAGAATATGTTGCTGAGCATCTCATTTGTTACGCCCGACAGTATCCTGGCGATGGAGCTGAAAGTGGGGGTGATGATCAGCGTGTTTATCTATTCCTTTTTTACCTTTACCTGGTCCATGCGTCAGTTCGGGTTTGCATCTGTATTGATTGGTGCCGCGCCATTTCCCGATGACAAAACCGTTACGGCTGCTGAACGTCGCAGTTTTGCCATCTACGCTGCCAAGGTGATCGATCAGGCCGGTCACAGTTACAATAACGGCTTGCGGGCATTTTATTTCTCGCTGGCGTTGCTGTTGTGGTTCGTGAATATTTGGCTGTTTCTGGCCGGTGCCGCCGCTGTGGTGGGGATTCTGTACCAACGGGAATTTTTATCCAGCTCACTGAAAGCGCTGAAAATGGTCGAAAACGTCGGCGAAAAACTCACTCGTGATGACAAGGAGTTGTCGAACTACTGATTCCTGCGCCCGAGTCGCTTATGATTCGGGCCGAATTCATGATTGGGTAGAATACATGCTGGAAATACTTCTGGTTGCCGTGATCGCCGGTTTGTTGGGTTATGCCTTGCGTCGTGCCGGTGTCGGCAGCAAAGGTGCCGCTGAAAATATCACTCTGGGGACGGCGTTTCTGACTAAAAACGGTGCCGAAGACGGTGTGGTGACGACGGCATCGGGTTTGCAATACAAGGTGTTGAAGCCAGGCAATGGCGAGCAACACCCGGTCGCCACGAGCAAGGTGACGGTTCATTACCATGGCACGCTGTTAAATGGCAAAGTATTCGACAGCTCGGTCGAACGTGGAGAAGCCATCAGCTTTCGTCTGAATCAGGTGATTGCGGGCTGGACCGAAGGCGTTCAGCTGATGACCGTCGGGCAGAAAAACATCTTCTATATTCCTTCAGCGCTGGGTTACGGCAAACAACGGGCCGGTCGAATTGAGCCGGGTAGCTTGTTGATTTTTGAAGTGGAACTGCTCGGAATCGACGATTAGGCTGCCAGCGGCGGTTAGCGGTTAGCGGCTGTTGTTTCAAGTTAACCGCTGGATTAATCAAACCCGAGTGTCTGTTCTTTCTACTTTCTTTGCTTGGCTGTATTTTTTAACCGATCCCTTTGATGACGATGCCTCATTCCCTGCTAGCCTGGTTTAGCGACCGCAAGATTCAACTCGATGTTGGCCAGCAGCGTGCCGCCGAGGCGCTGGAGCAGCTGCAACAGCAGGCTGTGCACGGCAAGCGTAACCTGTCTTTTATTCGTCGCCAGCGGCTGGTCGGTGCCTATTTATGGGGCGAGCCGGGACGCGGTAAAACCCTGTTGATGGATGCGTTGTTTCAGCAGTTTCCACTGGCGGCCAAGCGTATCCACTATCATGCGTTTCTGCGGGATTTGCACCGGGGTATGGCGAATAGTGGCGGCAAGAATGACTATCTGGTGACACTGGCACACCAGGTTGCCAGCCAGTGCCGCCTGTTTTGTCTGGATGAATTTCATTTGCACGATATTGCCGATGTGATTCTGCTGGAACGCTTTCTTGCCGTATTGATCAAGCAGCGTGTGGTCATCGTGCTTACGTCCAACTATCCCCCTCAAGAGTTGTTACCGGATCCGGATTTGCACCATCGGGCGCTGGGTGCCATCGCCATGATTGAAAAACACTTACGGGTGTTGCATCTCGACCACGACCAGGATTATCGCTATCGCGAGGCCGCGTTGGTGCCAAATTATATCAACCTCTTGGACCAAGCGGCGGATGACTGGCTGCTGAATCGTCTGGCAGAGTGGGGGCATGCACTGCGGCTGAATGACGCCGAATCCGCTACTGTGCCATTGCGTGGCCGAGGGTTGCCAGTACGAGCGTTAGATGAATCCTGTGTCTGGTTCGATATGGCGGCGATTTGTGAAGGCCCGCGTTCACATCTGGATTATCTGGAGCTGGCGGAGCGCTGGTCGACGGTGGTGATTAGCGATATCCAGACGCGGCATTTGTGGCGGGCGGATACCTTGCGGCGTTTTATCTGGCTGGTGGATGTCCTCTACGAACACAAACATAAGCTGCTGCTCAGTTCTGAGCGACCGATCCAGGAGATGCTTGCGGATCCAGCGCTGGCAGCGGATACCTTGCGCTCGCTGAGTCGTTTGATGGAAATGCAGTCTCCGTCATTCCAGTCCGGGATTCGGCAGCGGGCGGCGGCGGGGTTGCTCGAACCGCAGGATTGATTGCTACCACCCTCGGGTTATCGACTGCCAGCGGGTTATCGACTGCCAGTTATTGGTCAGTTGTTGTTGGCTCTCACTGTCTGGTGTGGCTTGGTGTGTTTGTTGCTTAAACCCCAGGAATATTTTATTCCTGGGGTTTAAGCATATGTCTATCCACACGCGGGGATTATCCACCGGCTTGTTGTCCAGTGTGCTGGGTTCCGTGACGGTTGGGCTGGAAGAATTTATCGAAGTCCAGGGTGCCAACAGTGCGGCGGTGTTGGCTCGGGCCGGATTACGACAAGGGCTTTACCAACAACCCAACCGTCATATCCCACTCAAGTTTTACTGCAACTCCATGCACGAAGCGGCGCGGGCGACTGGTAATGAGCACTTCGGGCTGTGGTTTGGGGAGCAGTTTCGTCCAGAAGGCTTGGGGTTGTTTGGCTACTACGCCATTACCTCGCCCGATGTTCGCTCGGCCATTGCCGGTATGGAACGCTACTTCCATGTTTTTCAGCGCAATAGTCTGCTGCAGTGTCATCGCTCCGGCATGGATAGGGGCATGGCTGACGGCATCGTCGAACTGGAATACCGGCTGTTGGATGGTGATATACCGGATCGCCGTCAGGATGCCGAGCTGACCATCGGCATGCTCAATAATGTACTGAAACGGGGCATGGGTCTGGGCTGGACACCGGTTGAGGTGCACTTCCAGCATCCGGCGCTGGTGGATGCAACACCGCACCGGGATGCCTTTCATTGCGACGTCCGCTTTGGCCAGCCGCGTAATGTGATCCGTTTCCGCCAGTCCTGTCTGGATCAGCCCATGCCCGATGCTAACCCGATGCTGAATAATATCTCCCTTGGCTCCATTCTCGATCTCGAAGGTCGGGCAGCGCTGCAGGCGGATCCCGGCTTGTCGCTGGTACAACGGCTGCGCAGTGAGGTGATCGAGCGCTTGCCTCATGGCGATGCCACACTGGAAGACATGGCACGGCGGCTCAACCGTTCTTCGCGTAGCCTGCAGCGCCAGCTGGCAGAGCAGGGCTGTTCGTTCAAATCAGTACTGGATAGTGTGCGTGAAGATCTGGCGGAGTATTACCTCAACTACGATCGCCTGAGTGTTTCTGAAGTGGCTTATCGGCTCGGCTATTCCGAAGTCAGTGCCTTTACCCGTGCCTTTGTGCGCTGGAAACATATCAATCCGAGCGAGTGGCGCGGTCAATCACAACCGTTAAGCCATCAATAATTTATTCTGAGGTATGGGCTGTTTGCCCGTTAGCCGGTGAATGGCGGCTAATGTCAACACAGCGGTTTTAACGGTCAACGCTATGCCGGCCGGATTTTGACAGACTGGTTTCATCAAGAACACAGAGGATGAAAGCATGTCTGCGACGACCCCAACGATCAGCACTGTATGGCAATGCCCACAAGACAATGCGCTGGAAGCGGCGCAGCAGTTTCTGGCGGCGCATGGTGTGCAATTTATTCTTGCCCAGTTTGTGGATGTCCACGGCGGCATCAAAAGCAAGTCGGTACCAGTGCAGTGCTTGCCTGGGCTGACGACCGACGGTGCCGGGTTTGCCGGTGGTGCCATTCTCGGCTTCGATATGTCACCACAAGATCCTGAATTCATGATGGTGGCCGACCTCAACACGCTGGCCTTGATGCCCTGGATGCCGGGCTACGCCTGCATTCGTGGTGTCGGTATGGTGGGTGATCAGCCTTGTGAGATGGATCCCCGTAACGTCTTGCTGAAACAGGCAGAACGGTTGTCGAAGCGCGGACTGCGATTGATGACCGGACTGGAGCCGGAATTTTACCTGTTGAAGCAGGATGATGATGGCCATATCTCGCCGTTTGACAGTACCGATACGCTGGAGCGTCCGACCTACGATTACCGTGGCCTGACCCGTAATGCCGGATTTATCGAAGGCTTGTACGGCGCGCTGACCAAGGTTGGTCTGGAGGTGTATCAAATTGATCATGAAGACGCCAACGGCCAGTTTGAAATCAACTTCAAATACGATGAAGCGGTGAAATCGGCCGACAACATGCAGTTCTTCAAAATGGCAGCGAAAGAGATTGCCAACAACGAAGGTGCTATCTGCAGTTTTATTCCCAAACTCAGTGCTACAACCACTGGCAACGGCATGCACGTGCATTGTTCGCTGGTGAATGAGGCTGGTGATAATGTTTTTCACGATGCCTCCGATCCCTCCGGTATGGGCTTGTCGCGTATGGCCTATCAGTTTATTGCCGGGGTGATGGCTCATGCTGAAGCGCTGGCCGCCTTGCTGTGTCCTTCGGTGAACTCTTACAAACGGCTGATTACCGGCACACCGACGGCCCCCAGCTGGGCGCCGGTCTTTATTGCCTACGGCGACAATAACCGCTCCGCCATGGTGCGTATTCCCTATGGTCGTATCGAAGTTCGTATCGGTGACAGCAGCATGAATCCCTACCTGGCGACCGCTGCCATCATCGCGGCCGGTCTGGACGGCATTGACCGGGAACTGACGCCTCCTGAACCGCAATCACTGAATTTTTATGACCTGACCCTGCAGCAGGTGAGTGAGCTGGGTGTTGATCGCTTACCGGAAAACCTCGATCTGGCACTGACGGCATTGGAGCAAGACAGCTTGCTGGCAGAAGCACTGGGGGAGCGCCTGATTACCAGCTTCCTCAAGCTGAAGCGACAGGAATGGCAGGATTACCACCGTTCCGTGTCTGAGTGGGAGCTGCAGCGTTACCTGACTTTTTACTGAGCGGATTCAGCGGGGAATTCCCGTAAACCATCAATCCCATTGACTGATACCACTGAATGATAAACGGCTGCCTCGGCCTTGATGCCGGGCAGTCGCTGGAGCACACCATGATTGAACTGACTCAAGAGCAGATAGCACAATTTCGCCAGGATGGTTTTTTGATCGTCGACAAGCTGGTCGAGACCGAAGACGCCGATGCCATTCTCAGCCGTTACGCGCCGATTTTTGAACAAGGGCTTTATGAGACAGGCATCAAACCTGACGAAGTGAATTTACCCACCGGAACACCGCCGTACACCCAACAGATTTGTAATGCCTGGAAGTCGGATCTGACCGTCGCCCGTCAGGTGTTGTCCGAAAATATGGGCCGCTTGTGTGCCCAGCTGGGAGGCTGGAGTGGATCACGACTGATGATTGATAACCTGCTGTGGAAACCGGTAGAGGGTCGTTCGATCGGATTTCACCAGGACAGCATGTATTCACTCTGGATCGACAAGCCCGAGCTGGTCAGTTGCTGGCTGGCGCTGGATGACACTACTGCCGAAGGCGGTACGCTGGTGTACATCAAAGGCTCGCACCAGTGGGGTGAAGCCAAACCGATCATGCAGTTCCATGGCCCGGAAGATGATCTGAAAGAAGTGCGCGAATGGGCAGAAACCCATGGTCTCGAACTGGAACTGGTGCCGGTTGTGGTGCCCAAGGGAGGCTGTGCTTTCCACGACGGCTGGACCTGGCACGGCTCACGGGTGAATCGTGCCGATGTCCCACGACGGGCGCTGGCCATGCATTTTTTCCAGTCCGATATCCAGTTTAATCCAGACAAAATGACGGTCGGAAACGGCCCTATTTACGGTAAATACAAAAAGTTTGGCTCTAACGAAGTGGATGAAAGCTACTTCCCGATTACCTGGCGGAAGGACGGCTATCGCACGCCAGGGCTGGACGATTACCTGGCCTGAGACAGCTCCGGGCAAGTTTTTTGGTGCTTCGTCAGCCCCCCAAGGGCAGCCAACCCGCACTTTTTTGGCGAAGCACTTTTTTTATTCAAAAATGAGCGTTCAGCGTTGGTATTTGACGTTGGTATTTGACGTGGATGTTCAGTTGGGATGTTTAAAGCGAGTGTTTACAACACAAGAGGAGTCGTTCGCGTGAAAATTGCAGCCATTATGGCCGGTGGGATGGATGGCGAGGTGGAATCAGGCCGTATTGGCGAAACCGTCGTTACTCGTGGTGGCACCTTGCAGTGGTTTTATCGCCGTCTGGGTGATGGCGTGCCCGCGAGCCCGAACGGCTTTGATGCACTGATTGTCTTTGGTGGCGAGCAAAGCGTTCATGATCCGGAACTGAAACCCTATTTTGATGGCCTGGGGACGTGTATTCGTCGCTTTCATCAGCAAGGTAAACCGGTGCTGGGGTCTTGTCTGGGCTGTCAGGCGATTGCCTATGCGTTTGGTGCCGAGGTGAAGCCGCAGGGATTTCTTGAGTACGGTTTTACCCGTCTGAGTCTCTCTGCGGCAGCTCGTACGGATCTTTTGTTGCAAGGACTGGACGAGCAGCCGCCGCTGTTTGAAATGCACTCCGATACCTTCGACTTACCGGACGGGGCTGTGTCCTTGATGAGTGGTGATCAGGTGCCCAATCAGGCGTTCCGCATGGGAACAACCACCTGGGCATTCCAGTGCCACTTTGAAGTGACGCCTCATATCGTCGACATCTGGAACCGGCGCGAACTGATTGGCAATCCGGAGAAAAATCAGGACGATGTGAATCGTATGATCCAACAGACACAACAGGATTTTGAACAGTATCAGCAAGCCCAGACACTGTTTGCCCGTACCTTGATGAATCGCTGGCTGGATCAGGTTGAGGCTGGTTAATTGCTGTTGCTCCGCCAAATACCGGCTTGCTGGTAGAGCGACAGGCCAGTAATCCATGTTAGGGATGCGGGGGAGTATCTGGGGCGACAGCCGTTTTTTGTTCATGCGCTCTCACCATGGCACTGACCACTGCAGCTCCCAGCAGTTTGCCGAACACTGACATAATCCAGTTCGGCAAGGTCAGGAATCCGGCACCGAACAGAAACACCGTGGTATCCAGCGGCGCGGCAAACAAGCTGGACAGCATAACCCGTGTCGACAAGCGGAAGCGGGTAAAGGTAAACAGTACCCAATCCAGCAACTCGGCAATGGCAAATGCCGCCGCCGAGGCGATGGCAATGGACGGGTTGGCGTAATAAAACGACCAGGCAACACCAATCGCCATGGCGATCAGAACCCGGTGCTGCATCTCTTGCTGGGCAAAATCCCGCACCACCAGTACCAGGCCGGTGACTACCGTGACAGGGTTAAAACCAAACTCGGGGGCAAAGGGTAGTTGCCAGTTGGGCGCCCAGCCAAAACTCCAGTTGACAAACGGAATTAGCGCCACATAAATCAGGCTCCATTGCCGTCCGCCCAGCTTTATCAGCAGTACAATCGTCGCCAGGTAGCCAACCAGTACCGGCATCAGGTGGTCGGCATGACGATAAGCTACGATGGCAATTAGCTCGTCGAGCAGTGTGTCCATGGTCATTCCAGCAGGATATTTTGCTTATTGTTGGTGAAGCGTGTTGTGCAAACAAGCACAGTCGCAATTCGCGACTTTGACCGGCCAGGGTCAGCCCCTCTATGTCAGCTTCTCTATGTCAGCCTGGTTTGTCACCACAAATCGCCGTATAAATCCCGGTGACAAAGGTACAGCCGTACATCCAGCTCCAGCTGGAAGTAGTCCGGTTCCATATGCTGGCAGAGTTTGTAAAACGCCTTGTTGTGGGCTTTTTCTTTCAGATGGGATAGCTCATGAACAATAATCATGCGCAGAAAGGCTTCGGGGGTGTTGCGAAACAGCGTCGAGATCCGAATTTCGTTTTTGGCCTTCAGTTTGCCTCCCTGCACCCGGCTGACAAAGGTATGCAGCCCCAGGGCGTGCTCAACCACATGAATTTTGTCGTCGTAAATTACTTTGCTGATCGGTGGCGACGAACGCATATAGCGGTTTTTGAGATCTTGAGCATAGTCATACAGTAACCCGGACGACAGCTGGTGGGCCTGTGGATGGCGCTGTTTGAGCAGGCTGCCGAGTTGGTTGCTATTCAGCAGCTGGTTGGCCTGGTGCTGGACGTCGCTGGAGTAGGCCGACAAATAACGTAGCGGATGAGGATTCATAAAACCGGCAGATTCAGAGTGGTTACGGAGTAGGGGGTGATTGTAACAGAGTCGTATTGATGGTTGAAAAGACGCTGTATTACACTCATTATGCTGAAATAAACTCATCCTTCAGGAACCTTGATGCGTCGTTTGCCGCCACTGAATGCCTTGCGAGTATTTGAAGCATCGGCCAGAAAATCCAGCTTTGTTGCCGCTTCCGAGGAGTTGGCTGTGACCGCATCGGCAGTCAGTCACCAGATCAAAACACTTGAAGAATACTTGGGCGTTCAGCTGTTCAGCCGCAACAAGCGTAAAGTCGAGCTGACGTCGGCAGGAGAGCAATACCTCAACGGCATCAAACACGCGCTGGATGAAATTGAAGTCGCGACCCAGCGACTCACCAGCAGCCACGAAACCAATGTTGTCCAGATCAGCGTGGCACCCAATTTTCTGACTCGCTGGCTGATGCCGCATATGTCCCGCTTTCAGGAGTTGTACCCGGATATCGAGCTGCAAATCAATGCCTCGCAAGGTTTGATCGATTTCAACCGCGTCAGCACCGATATTGCCATTTATTACGGTAATGGCGAGTGGGATGACATCGAAACCCACTTCCTCTGCAAGGTCATGCTGGTGCCGGTGTGCAGTCCGTTGCTGATGAGCGGCAAATACCCGCTGGAAAAACCCAATGACTTACGCCGTCATACGCTGATTTACGTCAGCAAGCGCAAGTGGGAATGGGAAGACTGGATGCACCAGGCGGGTGTTGGCAACCTGGTGCCGAAGGGCAGTTTGCAGATGTCGAGCAGCCAGCTGGCCACTGCGGCTGCACAGGAAAACCTCGGTGTGGCCCTGGCAGACAGTACGCTGACCTCCCGTGAAATTGCTTCCGGGCGGCTGATCGTTCCCTTCGATATTCAGCTGGATACTCACAAGGCCTTTTATCTGGTGTATCGCAAAAATCGTCCGCTCACGGCTGGCATGAAAGCCTTCAAGGAATGGATGATGAGCGAAATGACAGGTGAGACAGACGCAGCAGCCTCATAACAGGCTGCTGAAAAGCGTGCGTTGCTTCCCTCCCATGACAAATACAGCAATGCCGTTGATCGGGTAGATAAGTGCGTGATGCTGCTCATATATTGGTGGGCGGCTGTTACAGTCGATTGTCTGGTTGGCGTAAGCAGACTGTCTTACCTTAAATTATCGGAGATCAAACATGCCGGGCGTAGGCAAAGGTTTACTCGGATTGGCGTTATTGCTGTTGGTTGTTACCCGTTCGTTTGCGGGTGTTTATGAAGATGTAAAGGTTAGCGCCGATTGCTATCGCTCTCAGGCGCTGTGCAGCAAGGAAGATCTGGTAAAGCAAAAAATTCTGAAAGCGTGCAGCAAGCGTCCGGATTTGTGCGACGTCAAAAAAAGCCGACTGATGGCCTACCGGCCAAATTATTCGCTGTTTCAGGTGACGGATAAAGACGACAATGCGATTGAAGCCCATTACTCGTTTAAATACCTGTTTACCAAACCCCATTGTATGCCACTGAAACTGTTGAATGCCGACGGCGGCAAAAAATCAGTGCCGGAAATAGACTGTCTGGAAAATTATCGCAACCGCTGGGAAGCCTTCTTTTCTTATACCGGCGAATTTGATTTTTATGCCGCTACCCGGCCATCCAGCCCGGTGATTAACCGGATCAGTAATCCGGCGCTTCATTATCGCAAATACTATCGCGATGTGTATTGGGGCGATACGGCGCTGGAATGGTTCAATATCAGTGTGGAACACCGATCCAATGGTCAGGTAATCAGCGCCAAAAAGACATATAACAATCCGGCGTCGCCCTATTATGGCCAATACATTGCCCAGGTTGAGCTGGACAGTGGCGGCTACGAATACTTCGACTCGATCAGTCGCAGTGCCAACTACTTGGCACTGGAAGGCAAGTTTAATACGGTTGGGCGTGATGCTGATGACGATGATTGCAGCAGTCGGCTGTCCTGTTTCAGTTTCTGGGTGAGCAGCAAGCTCTATTTAACCGACGACTCCAAGGTCTATTGGGGTAAGCAGGCCAACAGCGGGCTGCGTATCAATGATTACGACCGGGTGAATCTGGTCTTGAATAAACCCTTCAAAACCCCGTTTGCCGCCATTCCGGAAATGGAGCTGGGGGTGGAATGGGTGATTGGCGATCAGGGGCTGGGAACGGATTCCTACGACATTCACCTGATGCTGCCGTGGATTCCGGCTAATAACCTGGAAATTCCGTTTTTTATCAAAGCGCATTTTGGTGCCATGAATACGCTTTCGGACTATACCCGCAAGCAAAACTCCATTGGCATCGGCTTCAAGTTGCGCTGATCAAGCCGCAAGTTATCTGGACGTTCCTCTATCACGGCCTGTGGCTGCGTAATGTGGCTCAGCATTGGCTTGCTTTTTCTGTCCTGATTTGTCGATACCTCCCATGGGATCAAACGATTTCACCGATACCTGTATCCTCGTTAGCCTGTCCTTGTAACTAAAGATGCCGGCGTGCCGGTGTCTGCAACTCGCTGGTACGAGAACAATAACAATGCGCTTTATTTCCTTTTTAAGCGCCGGTTCGGATACACGCGTCTGCTGATTTAACGCAGGGCGTCATCTTTCCGTATTACCGGTGGTTGCTATTCCACTCCGGGTTGATGACGCTCAGGTCTTGGCTATTGGCTGGCAGATAACTGCTGGGCCATGAGGAGAATTCTATGTTTGAACCATTCCCGGGGAATTACGTCTGGAACCTGCAAACCAACCTGGCGTTGGTGTGTGGTGGTAACCATGGTGAGGTGGACGTTGCCATTCGTCCTATCAAGGAAGCGGCAGCGAAGGGTGAGGACGCGGGCACGGCGCTGTTGTTCGACAGCTGGATTGCGGTAGCCGATCAAGTCACTAAAAACGCCGAAGCCGATGAAGCCGCTGGTTATACCCTGTCTGCGGGCACCAAGTATGGTCGTGCCTTTGGTTATTACCTGTCGGCTGAGCGGATGCAGTCGCGGGATTACGCCCCACGCTGGGAAGCTTACGATAAAGGTCTGGAGTTGTTCCGCAAGTACGTGCAATGCCGGGGTCTGCACATCGATTTTGTTGAAATCCCCTACGGCGATACGTCTTACCCGGCAATTTTTGTCCACGATGGCAGCGGCATCAAACGTCCGGCGTTGGTGTCCTGTAATGGTCTGGATTCCATGAAAGAACAGGTTTATATGGCGGGCCATGGGGAATCGAACCTCGAACGTGGCATGTACACCCTGTTTGTGGATCAGCCAGGAACTGGCGAAGCGCTGCGCAAGCGTGGCCTGACAGCGGTTTATAACAGTGAAGCCTGGGCCACTCCGGCGTATGACTATCTGGCGTCTCGTGCCGATGTGGACGAGAACAAAATCGGTATGTTCGGTTTGTCACTGGGTGGTTATTACGCTCCTCGCGCAGCCGCCAACGAGCCGCGTTTTGCCTTGTGTGCGGTGATGGGTGCCAACCATTTATGGGGCGATTTGCAACACCGTCGCCAGCAGCGTGAAGGGGAAAATCCGGTGCCGCATTACTGGGATCACGTAATGTGGGTCTGGGGCCATGACAACATGGATTCCTTTATGAAGTACTGTGACAACATCACGCTGGATGGGCAGATCGAAAAAATCCATATGCCATTCTTGATCACTCATGGCCAGGGCGATCGTCAGGTGCCGGTATCGGACGCCTATCGCAGCCAAGAACAGGCAGTGAACGCGGCCAAGTGTGATATCCGTGTTTTCACGCCCGAAGATTTCGAAATTGAACACTGCGGTGCCGATAACGGTACGGCGATGCGTGATTTTATCGCCGACTGGTGTGCGCAAACCTTTGCAGCAATGGACTGATTCAGTCTGTCTGCAAGTTCGTGGCTGTAACCCCGAATAATACCTTTTGAATGAACCCTGACCCTTGGTGCCACCGCTGCACCGAGGGTTCAGGGTTTTTCCGGGTGTGGATTCTCCAATAAAAATAACAAACTGAGGTAGCCCCATGATTTCGATTAAATCCTGGCTGGTGGTATGGACACTGGCATTAGTGATGGCTTTGACATCGCTCTCTGTTCAGGCCCGGATCAACTCGGTAACGGAAGCCCGATTGCAGTCGTTAAATGGCCTCAGTAACTTGTTGATGTTTTATAACCCCAGTTTTGAAAACCGCGACCCTGGTTTGCAACAACAGTATTGGGAGGCATTTGAAGACGTTCGTGCATGGGCGGCCAAGCAGTCCTATGCCAATGAGCTGAGTCAGCCGATAGATAATCTGATCAAGTCGATTAAACGGTTGGAAGCAGAGCCTGAAGAATACGCTCATATGCGGCCAGTCTGGATCAATAAAGTTGTTCAAAACCATGCCCGGCTGGAACAGCTATTACAGCCTCACGACAAGGCGAATACCCCGGAAACCCGTATGGCGCTGTATTTGTCGATGCAGAATCTGGCTTATCAAACGGGCACTTTCAGTTCGATTAATATGCTGTTGATGGATGGCCGGCCAGACATTATGGAATTGCTGGATACGGAAATAGAAAAGGAATTAACCATCATCAGGCAAACGGTCCAATCAAAGGATCTGGTCACCAAGCTGGAGACTCGTTACCAGTTTATTCGCCCACGCCTGGTGGGGCATCAGGAAAAATGGGTGCCGAATCTGGTGTCTTATTATTACCACAGCATGGTCGAGCTACTGGGTCAGATTCAGTCCGAGCCGATCGTATCAGGGTAGTTGGTCAGTTACGAAGCGCGCCAGGACTTCGCTAAACGGAGTTGCTCGCAAGTACTCATGGGCACATCTATCAATGACTGCGCTTGATGCAGCACCCCATGCTCTGCAGGTTAGCCTTCGCATTGAGGAGACGATGCGTGAATCCAAAAAAGCCACCCGGTGATAACACCGGATGGCAATCGCGGGGGCTTGCTCGGCTGTGTTAGTGGTTTATTGGCAAATGTCGCCAGTGACTGTCACGCTGGGTGCGCCGCTGCTGCCTTTGTCGCCCTGAAAACCAAAGGAGACCGTCGCTCCCGGTGCAATACTGCTGTTCCAGGAGACGGGTATCGCAGTGATCGGATCGCTGCCGCTGAAGCTGGCGTTCCAACCGCTGGTCATGGTGCTGCCATCGGTAAAGCTCCAGCTGACGGCCCAGCCATCGATGTTGCTGCTGCCAGTATTGGTCAGGTCGACACGTCCGGTGTAGCCGGTATTCCACTCATCTTCAATAGTGAAGCTGCAAGCGGCTGTGCCAGTATCACCTGTCTCGGTGCCGGTATCTGTACCAGTATCCGTTCCAGTATCGGTGCCTGTCGTGCCTGATGCATCGTTACAGCCGCCGGAACTGAAGTTGCCATCATGAGCCAGCTGGAAACCGAAGCTGTAGCTTGCACCTGCTGCCAGACTGCCACCGGTTGCAATGATATCGCTGCCGCTGAGTGCCACGCTCGCTCCCCAGCTGTTGGCGATACTGGTTGCGCCATTGACGGGTAGTACGACGGTCCAGGCAGCGGCACTGTCGCCAAGGTTGGTGACGACGATATCGTTGAATACGGCACCGGTATTCCATTCGTCGATGGTGCCGATACTGCAGTCAAAACTGCCTGGTTGGGCTTCGGCTACGGTGACACTTTGTGTCGAGGTATCACTGTCTTCGCCATCGCTGACGGTCAGGGTGATGTCATAACTACCTGCAGTACTGTAGCTATAGTTGCTGGTCACACCAGAAGCGCTATTACCGTCGCCGAGATCCCATTGATAGGTCAGCGTATCGCCATCGTCATCGGTAGATGCACTGGCGTCGAGGTTGATGTTCAGGAAGCTGTTGCTGACACTGAACGCGGCAACGGGGGCACTGTTGGGCGGTGCGACGATGGCATTCAGTGTCAGTGTGGCACTGGCCCCAGTCGCTGTACCGCTTTCATCAAGACCGGTCAGGGAGACAGTAAAGCTGCCGGTGGTTGACGGGGCGGTCAGGGTCACAGCGCCACTGGCATTGGCGCTGGCCACGACGCCGCCGTTGAGTTGAATCTCGACCGAATCGACATTGGACATGTCGAAGCTGAGGACAAAATCACTGCCTTGAATGATATCGCTGCCATCCACCGGGGAGCTGATGCTGACCGCTGGCACAATAGGTTCTTCCACCGTGATGCTGACAATAGCAGGGGTTGAGCTGGCCCCCTGATCATCGACAACCACATAGGTGAAGCTGTCGCTGCCAAAGTAGCCGCTGGCGGGAGTGTAATCGGCGCTGCTTGCCGTGATGGTTACGCTGCCGTGGCTTGGCGCGGTATCGAGTTGATAGCCATTGATGCTGCCATCTTCATCACTGCCACTGAGGCTGATACTAACGGCTGTTTCATATGGTGTGGTCGTACTGGTTGCGGTCGCGGATGGAATACAGTTGATACCAGTGTCAGCACCACAGGCTGGCGTTGGTTCGCTTCCCCAAACCAGTACCCCGGCGTCGTAAAGGGCGATTTTTGGGGCGTCGATCAACGCGCTGGTGTAGTTGTCCCAAGACGGATCGTCACTGTTATCCCAGTCGCTGTCGTTGGTATTGGTCGGTAGCGACAAGCGGAATTGCACTTCCTTTTTCTCATCCGACTGGCCACCGGGGAATATATTAATACCGGCAAAGGATATGTCGACGTAGTAAATATTATCAGATGGATCACCCCATGACGTCAGCTGACTGATAGCGCTGGCCTGGCTGTAAGCGGTCGAAACCGTGACATCTGTTGCGGCATATCCTGCGGCTATTTCGCTGCTGAGATCAACCCAGTAACGCATCGTCAGCGCATTGCTGATACGGGCAGGCCAGGCTGAACGGTTATGTACCTGGGTGGCCAGCTCGACAAAGCGGGGGCCGCTGGCGTTAACCTTGGCTTCGACAAAAAACTCGGTATCACGTACTTCTGCGGGTGGAAATTCGCTCTCGGCGATGGGAATACCACCAAAGTCGAGATAGAGGCGTGCCAGCACCGAGGTGAAACCGGCGTTGTAGTCGGTGGCAACTTCATTGGCAACATAATCGGTACGATCATCGGTATAGCTGTCGCCGCTGGCTGGCCCACCGACCAGTGCGCCAATCAGCAGGTGGCGGCTTTGAACCGGGGTGCTGATGTTATCTGCCCAGCTGCCGTGGGCCGTACGATGGTGCGGGTTGAGTGGCCCTGACGAGGTCAGACCAATCTGGTAGGGGTGACCCATCGGGTTGTCACCCAGCAGGTATTCAAGCTGGCTGGTGGCGAAGTTGTAGTAGCTGTTGATGCGGCTGTTGGATGGCTCAATGGATTTGAGGTAGTCCGAATACACCAGTGCGACCCAGGCGGTATTGGCCGCATAGCGGTTGGCACCCCATTGATCCAGCTGTGCCAGGCCACCGGCGGTGTAAGGGACTTGCTCACCGTTGTAGCCGGTACTCCAGTAATCGAGCCAGCGCTCGGCATCGGCCCGGTACTGGCTTTCGCCGGTCAGCTGCGCCAGCAGTACATAGGAACCGTAAGACTTGTCGTCCCAGGCCTGGGTCCATTTGTAGGATTTGTTGCTGCTTTGGCCTTCAGTGCCGAGCTGGTTATAGTCGGTTTTGGCGTTAGTCAGATAGGTGTTGTTACCAGTGGCCTTGTACAGCCAGGCCGCAGACCAGACCAGTTCATCTTGATAACCGCTCCAGGAATTGTAGAACGACTGGGCGTCGGTAATGCAATCGGAATATTTGCCCTGAAAGTTTTTTGCGAAGTCGTACAGCTGTTCTGCGTGAGTCAGCAGGGTGGCTGAGTAGGTCGGATCGTCGCTGGCAAATACCATGGCGATGGCGGCGAGCGCGGCGGCGGTTTCACCAGCCAGGTCGGAGCCAGGGCAGGATTCAGTAATGGCGTAGGAGGGACGGGTTGATGCTGCTCCCGAAGTGGCATGCATTACTTCGGCAGGCCCCCACCATGCGTGGTCACTGGAGCCGGTGCCAACCTGACCGTACAACACATGGGGAGCAGGGTGGGCATTAACAAAATAATCGGCGACAAAACGCAGATTGTTCTTGATATGAACCATTTGGCCGGATTGGGTGTAAGCCGCAGGGTTTTCGATCACACCCCAAGCCAGCATGGTGGCGGAAGCGGCCATCGGCAAACCGAATTTGACGTGGTCGCCGGCATCAAACCATCCGCCGGTCAGATCAACGCCGTTGTCGGCACCGTCGTCAGGGGTAGAGTCGCCGCGCCATTCCACCCTATTCCAGGCAGGTAACTCACCGGCTTGTTGGGCTTCGTAAAAATAGATGGATTTTTGTAACGCTTCGCCGTAGTTGGGGCTGGCATGAGCTTGCGTTCCGATGGCGGCAATGGCGAGAGACAAAAGTGTTTTCCTTAACCTGACAAATTTCAACTGATCCATGAACCCTATCTCCTTTGGTCGTTAACTTTTAGGAAGTTACGACCGCAGCATAAGCGGGTGTTGATGTATGAGATGTGCGTCAGTTCACGAACGTGGATTGTTGGGCAATTCACGATGTGATGGCGCTTTTTGATACCTGAAAAATAATTAGACTCTCTGCGACAGTCAGCGACTGGTGGCTGGTTATTGAATAACCGATCGTCGATATAACCGCAGAGTATATAACCGCGAGTCTATCTTGTTGACAGCAAGGATAAGAGAGGAATTGGGTGTTGACTGAACGTTCGTGAGCGTCAGGCTGCCGCTGGGCAGCCTGACGAACAGGTTTATACGGGTTTGCCTATACCGTGATCGAGGGCGTAACGAATCAGACCGGCGGAGTTGTTGATGCCCAGTTTCTGTTTGATCTTCAGCCGGTGAGCTTCTACGGTACGTACCGAAATGCTCAGCTGGCTGGCGATTTCCTTGTTACCCATGCCTTCGGTCAGTAAGGCCAGTACGTCGGTTTCGCGGGGGCTGAGTGCCTGTTGGCCATGGCTGCCTGCGGATAGCCGGGCTGGCGCTGTGCCGAACTCGCTGAACAGGGTTTTGGCCACGCTGGAACTGAAGTAGGTGCCGCCCTGAAAGACCGTCTGCACCGCCAGCAGCAGCTCTTCGGTCGGTACGTCTTTTAATACATAGCCTGCCGCACCGGCCTGTACAGCCTTGAGAATGTATTCGCGGTTATCGTGCATGGTGACAATCAGCAGGCGAATTTCTGGCAAGCGCTGGCGAAAGGACTCACAGGCTTCCAGGCCTCCCATAACCGGCATGGAAATATCCAGCAAGACCACGTCTGGCCCCAGCAAAGCCGCCTGTTCCAGTGCTTGTTGACCATTGCTGACATCGGCGATTACTTCGATAAAGTGTTCGCTCTCCAGGCTGACTTTCAGTCCTTCTCTCACCATCGGATGATCGTCCGCGATCAACAGACGAATAAGCGGACGCGCGCGGGTGGTGTTCATTTGGGTTCCTTGCTGAGTACTGGGCCCCGCGCCAGTTCCGGCTCCGGGTTGAGCAGAAAAGCTGCTTTCACAAGTGTACCTTTGGTACGTCGACTGCGAACACTAAACTTTCCTCCTAGTAGCTCGACCCGTTCACGCATGTTCATCAGGCCAATACCGCTGGCATCTTCGTCACTGGCGAAACCGCAGCCGTTGTCCCCCATGGTCAGTACCAGTTGCTGAAAACTGGCGGTCAGACTGAGGGTGACCTGGGTTGCTCTGGCGTGTTTGCGGATATTGGTAATGGCTTCCTGCACGACGCGATAGATGGTCATTTCTATGGCATCGGGCAGGCGTTCCCGTGGCAGCCGGATACGGCGGCGGGTATCGATGTGGGATTGTTCTTCAAGCTCATCCAGCAGGCCATGTAACGCGGCTTCCAGTCCCAGATCATCCAGCAACACCGGGCGCAGGTTATGGGAGATGCGGCGGATTTCCTGAATGGCGATATTCAGTTGTTCGACGGCTTTGGTTTGATGCTCCAGCGCCTGGCGGTCTGGCCATTGTTTGTCGGCAAGATTCAGCCGCAATTTGGCCGACACCAGCAGCTGGTTGATGCCATCGTGTAATTCTCGGGCAAAATGACGCCGCTGTATCACCTGGAAGGTCACAAACCGGTTGGCCAGCTGTTGCAAGTGCTGATCGGCCAGTTGGGTGGTGTGCATATTGACCAGGGTGACAATCAGCACCACGGTCGAGAGGGTGACAATCAGCAAAATGGTTGAAGCCCAGACACTGTTACGCACATTGCTGGCGACCTTTTGCTTCATCAGGGCAATTTCTTTGGCAATGTCGTCAACATACAGGCCGGTACCCATCATCCATCCCAATTCCGGGATCTGGACGACATAGCTGAGTTTGTTGACGTCGTTGCCATCGGTCGGCTTACGCCAGAGGTACTGGTAATAACCGCCGCCAGCTTTGGCGATATTGAGCAAATCACGTATGACGAACTGACCGTTTTCATCCTGCAGGCCAATCAGATCCTGTCCTTCCAGATTCGGCTGGGTGGGGTGTACCAGATTGATGCCATCGGGGGTGTAGGCAAAAAAGTAGCCATCGCTGCCATAACGCATACCACGCAGTTGATGCTTGATTTGGTATTCGGCAATCGAGTGTTCAAGGCCGCCGTCGAGTTGTTCGAGGACTGGAAAGATGGAGTTCATGGCCAGATGGACGTGGTTTTTCAGCGCCTCGCGGCGGCTGGCCATCAGATTTTCTTCAAAAATATCGACTTGTTGTTGCGCCAGCTCCTTGGCCTGTCGCTGATACATCCAGCTGATGGTCAGTGACAGCGCAATCAGTGGCAGTACGGTCAGCAACAGGATTTTGGCTTTGAGAGACAGATTCACCGGTAATGTCGATTCTTTTTATGGTTGTTTTAGCCCATACGACAAGTATGGGCTGACGGGTTTGGCTCCTAGTCAACCAGACCGTAAAACTCAGGGAACATCATAATGGAAACTACCACACCTACCTGCATCAGAATGAAGGGAATAACGCCCTTGTAGATATCCGTGGTCTGCACCTGTGGCGGTGAGACGCCTTTCAGATAAAAGAGCGCAAATCCAAACGGCGGTGTCAGAAAGCTGGTTTGCAGGTTCATCGCAATCAGAATAGCAAACCACAGCGGTGCTACTCCCAGCGAGTCGGCGACTGGTGCCAGAATCGGGACGATAATAAAGCTGATTTCAACGAAATCGATAAAGAAGCCGAGAATCAGAATCGCCACCATCGACAGGATCAGGAAGCCGATTTCACCACCTGGCAGGTTGGTCAGGATTTCTTCAACAATGTAGTCGCCACCGGTGTAGGTGAAGGCCATGCTGAAGGCGGTGGCACCGAGTAATATCGCGAATACCATCGCGGTGATCTTGACGGTTTCCTGAGCCGACTGATAAAGCATTTTCCAGCTGAACTGGCCGTACACAGTCGCCAGTAAAATCGCACCAATACCGCCCAGAGCCGAGGATTCGGTCGGCGTGGCGACACCAGCAAAGATCGATCCCAGTACCACCAGAATTAACGCCAGCGGCGGAATAATGGCGATGATCGCCTGGGTGTACATCTGGGTTCTGGTATTGCCGTCGTCTTCGATGGGGAGCGCCGGGGCGGCTTCCGGTTTGAGGAAGGAATACACCAGGATGTAGAGGATATAAATGCCAATCAGAATAAAGCCGGGCATCACTGCTGCCTGGAACAGGTCGCCGACCGGAATCCCCATCACGTCACCCAGAATAATCAGGATAATGGACGGTGGAATAATTTGCCCCAGCGTTCCAGAAGCACAAATAGTGCCGCAGGCCAGGGACTTGTCGTAGTTGTATTTCAGCATCACGGGTAAGGAGATCAGACCCATGGCCACGACAGAGGCACCGACCACGCCGGTCGAAGCCGCCAGCAGGGCACCAACCAGCACGGTTGAGATCGCCAAACCGCCACGAACCCGGCCAAACAGCTTGCCCATGGCTTCCAGTAATTGTTCCGCCAGTCGGGTGCGTTGCAGCACGATGCCCATAAAAATAAACAGTGGAACCGCCATCAGGGTGACGTTTTCCATAATGCTTTGAATACGGAACGGCATAAAGGCGAACATGTCCGGGCCTTCGGCAATAACGCCGAAAATCAGTGCCACACCGCCAAAGGTAAAGGCCACCGGGAAGCCGAACATCAGCATCAGCAGGGCCACAATAAACATCACAATACCAATCACAGTGCTGCCTCCTTGTGGTGTTCGTGTTTGACGCCACGTAACTCGTTAACGGCGCTGAGTATCATGCCGACGCCGGAGATTGACGTAGCAAAAAAGGCCAACGGGATAACGGCCTTGATTACCCAGCGGGCGGGCAAGCCACCGGGATCGCCGGAGGTTTCACCCAGCTCCCAGGCTTCGTGGGCAAAACCGATGCCGTAATAACCCACCAGCAGGCAGAAGGGCAGTAACAGCAGCAGGCCGCCACCAATATCAATCCAGTTTTTCATCGCCATCGGCAAACGCTCATAAACCAGATCGACACGGACATGGCCTTCGGCTCTCAGGGTGTAGGGCACGGCCAGCATGAACATGGCGGCAAACAGGTGCCATTCCATTTCCTGGGAGCCAATAAATACGGTGTTTAGCGCATAGCGCAGGACAACGTCGACAAAGACGTTGACCAGCATGATCACAAACAGTACGGCGGATATCGTACCGAGCAGATCGGAAAAGCGATTAATCGCTCGCTCAAGCCGAACTAACATAACTTTCTCCCTTGGGGGTACTTTTTTGGGTACTTTGGGAAGCAGGGCAGATGCCTGACTCTGCCCCTGGCAGGCTGACGGTCGGGGGTGACCCTGTGGTCAGCTGCCATGAATCACCGGGGGCTTACTGGCCGACGGAGATACTGTTCAGATAGGCCTTGTCGGAAATATCCGTCCAGGCGCGGGCTTTTTTCATGTAGCTGGCCTGGGAGTCGAGAATTTCCTTGGCCAGTGGGTCTTCTGCCGCTTTTTCAGCCAGCAGTTCGTCGTTGGCCTTGCGCATGGCGGCGATCACATCGGCAGGGAAAGTTTTGATCTTGACGTTGGGGTATTCGGTGCTGATCACGTCCAGGTTAACGGCGGATTCGTGGTACGACTGAATGTACATTTCGTAGGCCGCTGCACGCATGGAAACCCGCAGGATTTCCTGCAGATCGGCGGGCAGTTTGTCCCAGGTACGCTTGTTAACCAGGAATTGCAGCTCGGTTGCTGGTTCATGCCAGCCGGTGTAGTAGTAGGGTGCAATCTTGTGGAACCCCATACGCAGATCCAGTGACGGACCGACCCATTCCAGCGCGTCGATTGTGCGACGTTCGAGGGCGGTATACAGCTCCCCTGGCGGAATATTGGTCGGGCTGACGCCCAGCTTGGCCATCACTTCTCCGGCAAAGCCCGGAATACGCATTTTCAAGCCCTTGAGATCGTCCAGCGAGTTGATTTCTTTCTGAAACCAACCGCCCATCTGGTTACCGGTATTACCACCGGGGAAACTCATCAGACCAAACTGGCTGTAGACCTTGTCCATCAGCTGCATACCACCGCCGTAATAAAACCAGGCGTATTGCTCGGGGGCCGTCATACCAAAGGGCATGGTCGTGAAATACAGGGTGTTGGGCACCTTGCCTTTCCAGTAGTAGGAAGCCGAATGGCCCAGATCATACTGCCCGGCACGCACCATATCGAAGACCCCAAAAGGTGCCTTGTGTTTGTTGGCGGAGTCGATGGTGATTTGCAAACGGCCGTTGGACATTTTTTCTGCCATGGCGGCCATGTTACGTGGTGAGTCACCAAAAATCGGGAAGTTGGCTCCCCAGGTTTCAGCCATTTTCAGACGGTAAATCTTGTCCGCTGCCTGGGCACCAGAGGCGACAACCAGACCGCAAAGTCCGGCCAGCAGGCCGCGCTTCAGTTTTGATAATTTGAGCATCTTGTTGTTATCCTTTTTTATAACCCGTCAGAACGACGTCGAGGCGGCGATTGCCTGCACGACCATCAATCGTCTCGTGGAGTTCCTTATAGTCGTCGCAGATGGCTGCTACGGCTATTCGTTGGACTGCGGTTACGCATAGTATTTGTACGTAGATGGCTTTCCTTGTTGGGTTATTTTGCTAGGTATTAATACGTGCGTAGTCGATAGGTTCTTGGCCTATAAATGTCTGTATTGGCCATCAATACGGTGATTGATAGAAATTCGAAGTGATCGTGGTAGCAATAAAAAAGATAGGTAATTGACCTATGCTACTTTTGTCTAAGTTAGTGTTTGCTGGCTTGTTTGGGCATGTCCAGGGGGACAAAAAACTGCCGACCGGGTTGGAAAAACAGCCAATGGTGGATGAAAATCGGCGCTTATGGGTGATTAATATCCGATTCCCCGCAACGCCAGCAGATTGCTGACAGCCTGATAATGGAGGGCTGCGCCATGACGACTGATATCGAAACGATGCGCCGCGTACTGCGTGAACGGTCTCTTGTGGATGAAACGCAGGCGCTGCATGAGCTGGTAGCACACAGTTGTTTGGCACGGAACCCGACTCAGCGTGGCGCGATTGCCGTGACAGCTGCAGTATTGGTGCAGCGGGTACGTGCCGACAGCCGTTCGACCCTGATGGAAGATTTCCTGGCGGAATATCAGCTCAGCAGCCGTGAAGGGGTGGCTCTGATGAGTCTGGCGGAGGCGCTGTTACGGATACCCGACCGGCTCACCAGAAATGGGCTGATTGAAGACAAGCTGACGTTTGGCAACTGGCATGCACATCGGGGGAATTCGCCTTCTCGCCGGGTTAATAGCGTGACCCGGATATTGATGCTTACGAGCAAATGGCTGGCTCCCACTGTGGATCAGGACAGCGGCTATCGCTGGCGCAGCCTGCGAAAACGACTGGCTCAACCGCTGTTACGGGTCGCCATGCAAGTGGCGATGAAAGAACTCGGTCGCCAGTTTGTGTTGGGGCGAAATATCAGGCAAGCCAGTCTGCGGGCAAGGCCAATAGCAGCCCGTGGTTACACTTTCTCTTACGATATGCTGGGGGAGGCTGCATGTACCGAAAAAGACGCCCAGTTCTATCAGCAGGCCTACCGCCGGGCGATCGTTGCACTGGCACCGCAATGTACTGCAGCGACACTGGCCGACAATCCTGGTATCTCCGTCAAATTGTCCGCCTTGCATCCGCGTTATGAATTTTCCCAGCGTGAACGGGTATTGGTGGAGTTGGTGACGCGCACACGTGAGCTGGCACGTCAGGCGTGTCAGGCGGGCATGGGTTTTAATATTGATGCCGAAGAAGCCGATCGGCTGGATTTGTCGCTCGACGTAATTACTGCGGTATTGCAAGACCCGGAACTGGCGGGTTGGGATGGCTTCGGGGTGGTGGTACAGGCATTTGGCAAGCGCGCCCCTCAGCTTCTGGACTGGCTTTACGCTCTGGCTGGACAGCTGAATCGGCGCATCATGGTGCGGCTGGTAAAGGGCGCTTATTGGGATACTGAAATCAAGCGGGCTCAGGTGCTCGGCCTGGACGGCTTCCCGGTGTATACCCGCAAAGTGCACACGGATGTTGCTTACCTGTGTTGTGCGGAAAAGCTGCTCGGTATGACCGACCGTATTTACCCGCAATTTGCTACCCATAACGCCCATTCGGTTGCTGCAGTGCTGCATTTGGCAGAGCGGCTTGATAAGGACAAATACGAATTCCAGCGCTTGCATGGCATGGGTGAGTCTTTGCATGAGGCCGTGCAGGCGGAATATGGCAGCCGCTGCCGGATTTATGCCCCGGTCGGAGCCTATCGTGATCTGTTGGCGTATCTGGTGCGGCGTCTGCTGGAGAACGGTGCCAATAGCTCGTTTGTCAGTCAGATTGCCGATGCCACCATCGCTCCTGAAACCATCGTCCGGGATCCGTTTGAGCTGGCCGGCGCATTCACACCCGCCCCCAGTGAGCTGATTCTGCCACCGGCACAACTGTTTGGTGACACTCGCCAAAATTCACGTGGTTGGGATATGACCGATCCGCAGGCAGTGGCAAGCCTGCTGTCACAACGGGAGCACTTTGCCCAGATCAAATGGCAAGCCCGGCCGCTGATCGCTGGAACGGTTCAGGGAGGTATGCCGCAATTGGTGATCAATCCGGCGGATCCAGAGGATGTTGTCGGCCAGGTACTCAATGCCAGCCCTGCTGATATTGAAACCGCGATCGTGGCTGCTGTGCGGGGTGCTGCATTGTGGTCTGGCGAGCCGGTTGTTCGTCGGGTCGAGACACTGCAACGACTGGCTGATTTATATGAACAACATGCGGTCGAGCTGTATGCGCTGATCCAGCGCGAAGCCGGAAAAACCCTGGCGGATGCGATGGGTGAGCTGCGGGAAGCCGTCGACTTTGCCCGCTATTACGCCAGTCAGGCGTTGTCCGTCGGTTCAGAACGGCGTGGCTGCGGTGTCTTCAGCTGTATATCACCCTGGAATTTCCCATTGGCAATTTTTACCGGCCAGGTGCTGGCCGCCGTTGTTAGCGGTAATGCGGTGCTGGCCAAACCGGCAGAGCAGACGCCATTGGTGGCAGCGAAAGCCGTTGCCCTGATGCACGAAGCAGGCATTCCTGCGGCTGTGGTGCAATTGTTACCGGGTTCCGGTGCCGAGGTGGGTGCTTCGTTGACCACGGATGCCCGCATTCAGGGCGTCTGTTTTACCGGTTCGACGGCAACGGCACAGAGCATTAACCGCGCCATGGCTGGCAGCATGACAGCCAGTGCCCCTTTGATTGCCGAGACCGGCGGACTGAATGCCATGATCGTCGATTCGACTGCTTTGCCGGAGCAAGTGGTTCGCGATGTGCTGGCATCGGCGTTTCAGAGTGCCGGTCAGCGCTGCTCGGCACTGCGGCTTTTGTATTTGCAGGAAGACATTGCCGCTACGCTGCTGGAGATGCTCTACGGTGCCATGGATGAATTGACCGTTGGGTTGCCTTGGCAATTAAAGACGGATATTGGCCCGGTGATTGATGCCGCTGCACGTAATCGGTTTGACGCCTGCGTTGCCGATTTTGCTGCCCGGGGGTGTTTGCTCAAACGTCTGGATCTGCCCCGGCAGCGGCAGGGGTTGTTTGTTGCACCGGCGGTGGTGAAAGTAGCCGGTATTGAAGATATGACGGCAGAGATCTTTGGCCCGCTGCTGCATGTGGCGACGTTCAGGGCAGCGGATCTCGATCGGGTAGTGGATGCAATCAATCGCCAGGGCTACGGCCTGACCTTCGGTCTGCAGACCCGTATGGAGAGCCGTATCGACAGAGTGTGTCGTCGTATCCGTGCGGGCAATATCTACGTTAATCGTAATCAGATTGGTGCCGTTGTTGGCTCACAACCCTTTGGCGGTGAAGGTTTATCGGGTACTGGCCCAAAAGCCGGTGGTCCATTGTATCTTTACCGTTTTCTGCGACGTGAGCCGGAGCCAACAGCGGCGGCGTTTACAGTTGTACCTGCTGGCTCCGACTTCGTCAGTCGCAGCGATCTCGACGATGCGATTCAGGCTGTTCAGGCTGCTCAGGCTGTTCAGCCGATCCCGGCGCTTGCTTTAGCTCTTGATCCGGCTATCCCGACGGTGGATATAGATGCTGCGCAAACCCTGCTACGGCGAGTGAACGATAGTTTTGCCGCGCTGGATATTCAGGTTCGTCTTGATCATCAACCGACACAGTTGTTGCCGGGGCCGACGGGAGAACTGAATCGCTGGTCTTTGTATCCGCGGGGTGTGTTGCTGTGCTGTGGCCCAGGTTTGCAGCGGGCCATGACACAGGCGGCAATGGCTCTGGCCTGTGGTAACCGGGTGGTGGTAGTGGCTCCCGGAGCGGTGGCTGCTGTCGGCCAGTTGCAAGGCAACCACTGGCCGATTCAGGCTTTGGACGGAGTGATTCCCGCTGCCTTGCTCAGCAGCCTCAATGGCTTTGATGCCGTTGTGTGTGGCAAGGCCGAGTGGTTGAGAGATTATCGCAAGGCACTGGCAGCGCGGGAGGGTGCTCTGTTGGCGCTGATCAGCGACGACAGCAACAGCCATCGTTATCTGTTGGAACGCCATGTGTGTATCGACACCACCGCTGCCGGCGGTAATGCCAGCCTGCTTGCCCGTTCTGGCTAGGTGTGATCTCTGACTAGCCGGACGCTGGCAAGGGCTGCTCGCCCAAGCCGGGAAGGCGGAAGTCGCATACCCCATCGGGAAACACTGTCGCCAGTTGCGCTGCAAAAGTGGTGACATCCAGTGGAGTATAAAGACCGCTCCGTATCGCCTCGGCTACCGGTACTCGTTGACACATCAGGGTGGTGGCTCTGGCGTCGTCGCCAGCAGCCTGACGGCTGCTCTGGAAAAACGGCATCTGCCGGGTGCAAGTCCCATCTGGGTGGTGATTCCAGTGGCCATCCCAAACATCGTCGCCACTGGCGATCAATTCTCCTTGTTGATTAATGCAGCGATCACTGGCGTAGGCAGGGATGGTATCGCGCGCCAATTTTCCCGTGCGACGCTCACTGAGCCAGCGATCCATGGCAGCGAAGGCATCCCAGCGGGCTTTGTAGCCGGGTTCACTCATCCAGATACTTTGCCAGCGATTGAATCCGTTGCGGGCAATGATCCGGCTGCGGGACGAAACCGCCGACCAGCTGTGGTGCATGTCCGGTTTGGCGTCTTGATAGGGGCGTACGTCGATCAGCGGAATATCGAGTTTGCCGCTGAATACATTGCCGGATAGCCAGGCCGCTTTGGCGGCTTTTCTGGAGCCGGTGCTGCGCGGTGCCAACGACATCAGGTGCCCTTCGTGGGTCATGTTGTGTTCGCCATAGGGGCTGAAACGACGCCAGCTGTCATCGTTGCTGGCTAGCCAGAGGTGTGCCTGCTGCATCTCCGGCTGGGGTTTCCAGCCGCCAATCTTGCGATTGAGGTCGAAAAACTGGGCAGCACTGATGAGGCCGTTTTTCCAGGCATTCAGGCCATATTGAACGCCACGGTTGTCGCTGGGAAGCAGTCCATATCCTTGAGCGTCGGTGCCGTATACCTGGCGCAAGTCCTGCCAGTGATTCCAGTCGGTGGCTGCATTGACGGCAGTGCTGTAACGAGGGTAATGGGTATTGAATCTGGGGTTGTTGACGCTGGCTGAAATGCCACGCCAGCTGTGGGCGCATTCGGTGGTACCAGCGGGAATGACCGGCCATTCCAGTCGCATCAGACTGGCAGCCCAGCTCAGATAGTCGACCACGCCGGGCTGAAAGTCGTTGGTGTAACTCAGTCCTTCAACCAGGCTGCGGTGCTGCGGATTGCGCCAGAAGTCACGGTCAGTGGCGAGATGGTCGAAGTAATATTCCAGCAACTCGCAGTCCAGCCCGTAAGTGACCTGGGTGACCATATCCGGGTAGGCGATAATCGCCACGCCGCCATCAATCAGACCGGGGCGGTTCTGTGCCAGCAGATACTGTTGCAAGCCTCCACCGGAATCACCAAAACCTATGGTGTAGTCGGGTTTGCCATAGCGGCTAATAAATTGCTGTTTGAGCCGGAGGGCGGTGTCTTCCTGGAGCCAGACGTTGTAATGAAAGTCCGTCTCGGTGCCGGTGGAATAAACGACAGCAAAGCCTTGCTCCAGCGCCGGTTTCATATCACGCAGCAAGCGTTGTAACCGCGCTTCGCCCTGTTGGAAACCAATGCCGACAGCACCCTTGAAGTTGTAGACCAGCTTGCCATTCCAACGACTTTTATCGATAGCGTCTGGTTGATCCGCATTCCCTACCGGCATCATCACGACATAGATAAACCGGTTAATGCTACCGGTTTCCATACGAATCCAGGGAGACGCCGCTGTGCTGTTGACACCAACGTCAGAGGTTGGCAGTTGATTGTCAAAACGTACAAAATCCGGCTTGGCGGGGTTGGCCGAGGCGGGGTCTTCAACAAAATAATGCAAGCGGGTTGGCAGCCCGCAATCCTTGCTGTAGCCGATCACTTCGTTTGTCCGTGAGCCATCGGCATTTTCTCGATATACCGCGACTCCCAGACGTTGCTGATTGTCTACCCGTGGCTGACCCAGACCGGATTCCAGCGACTGGCATAAAAACGGATACAGAGGTGGCACTTGCTGGGTGGAGCCATCGGACTGCCGTGTTGTCAGGGCAAACAAGGGCGTTATTGGCCCTTCGCTGCCGTAGGGGATTGGAAAATGGAAGGTTTCTGACGGACGAATGATTTGACTTGGCGACAATCCGGTATAGGACGGTAACGACAATACACGGCTGGCTGCTGGTATCTGCTCGACGCCAGGGAGCTCTGTTGAGTCCAGAGCATCTTTGACTAACTCTTCGACATAGAAGTAACCCGCCAACAGCAAAACAGCGACAAGCGAGATGGCGGCAAAAACCAGTTTCATAGGGATCGTCCGGTAAAGTCAGAAAATAACGGGAATATAAATTATTGGTTTGGATGACCCGAGACTGTTCGGCTGTGTGCGTCTGAATCCAGCATCGGTTTTGATTGTTGCAACGTATCTGCCCGTAGCGCCACGATATACTGTGGCGGAGGTCAGTACCATCTTCGCGCCATAATCACGCGGGCAGGAGATGGTCTGTTCGGGTTATTCGCTTGTTGGTGGTTGCTTGATGAGTTGCTTGATGAGTTGTTTGGGAAATGCCAGATCCGCTTGCCGGTAATCACACACCCCATGACTGAAGATTTTTTGCAGCGTTGTCAGATAGGGGTGCATATTCACCGGTCGATATAATCCTTGCGCCAGTGCTTGTTCGACGGGCTGCAAGTGACAATGGAAGGTATGGCCAGCATAGTTGTCTCCAGCAACCTGCCGTGAACCTTTGAAAAACGGCATCCGTTGGCTGCAGGGACCGTCCGGTTTCCCGTTCCAATCGCCGTCCCAGACCTGCGCGCCAGTGGCGATGACTTGTTTGTCTTTGCTGAAGCAGGTATCGCGGGCCAGTGGTGGCTTGGCTTGTAAGGCCGACAAGCCCTGATTTATACCCATCAGCCATTGATCCATCACCGCAACCGCATTCCACATAGGGTTGTAGGGTTTGGCTGTGATCCAGAGCGGGCTAAGGCCAATGTTGGTGCCTGCGTCGAGCAAGCGCTGGCGAATCGACAGCGCTGCCCAGCTGTGGTGGATGTTTTGTTCGGGATCCAGATACATACGCACGTCCATGATAGGGACGTCGATCTTGCCGAGGAAGACACTGCCTGCCTGATAGGCACCTTTGGCGGCGGCAAGGCTGCCATGGAAACGCGGAGCCACAGCCATCACGTTGCCGTTGTGAGTCATGTTGTGTTCGCTGTAAGGCGTCAGCCGGTAAAGCCTTGGGTCTCCACCCAGATGCCAGAGCCGTGCAGGCTGCATGTTGTCTGCGGGTTTCCAGGCACCAATACGGGCATTCAGTTCAAGAAATTGTGTAGGTGATATGACGTGCTGGCGCAGTGCCTGCAAACCGTATTGCACCCCCAGGTTGCTCCAGGGGGAATAGGCCCGGCCACTGTCATCGGTACCATAGACGTCGCGGTTGTCTTGCCAGTGGGTCCAGTAACTGTGCTGACGTACCGGGCGTGCAAAACGATCCCATTCGGTGTGAAACTCCGGGTTGTTGATCAGCGGTGTAGAACCGCGCCAGCCCGCGTTGCATTCAGAGCCGGGGGGCGTATCGCCAGGCCATTGCCCGCGTAGCAATTGAGCCAGCCCTTCCAGCCAGGCCATACGGGGCTGCTTGCCGGTGTTCTGATCGGGCGCAACACTCAGTCCCATCACCGCCTGACGATTGGCCGGGATGCGCCAAAAAAGGTGATCGCTGGCGAGATGGTCGAAGTAGTACTCCAGTAGTTCGCAATCCAGCGCGTACAGGGTTTGCGTCACCATATCCGGGTAAGCGATCAAGGCAACACCGCCATCAATCAGCCCTGGAGCATTCTGGGCCAACAGATATTGCTGCAAACCGCCACCCGATCCGCCCAACCCCATGGTGTACAGTGGCTGCCCATAGCGGCCGATAAACTGGCGTTTTACCCGCCGTGCGGTATCTTCCTGCAGGCGAATGTTGTAAGTGTTGTTGGTCTCGTTAGCAGTGGAATAGATCACCGCATAACCTTGTTCCAGCGCGGGCCGCATTTCCTTGATGATCCGATCCAGACGCAGTTTGCCCTGTTGGAAGCCAATGCTGATACCACCCTTGAAGTAGTAAATCAGTTTGTGGTTCCAGAGTGTTGTATCGGGGTCGGCGGGCCGATCCTGATCGGTCGTTGGCATCAACAGGGTATACGTAGAGCGGTTGATCGTGCCAGTTTCCGCCCGTATCAGCAGCTCGGTATTGGTGGGCACTGTCAGGATGTCGGCATCGACCCGCTGCGGGTATTTGCGGTCGTCGTTAAGGTAATACAGATAATGCAGCTGAGAGGGCAGGCTGCAATCCTTACTGTAGCCAATCATCAAATCCGAGCGTTTGCCGTTCGGGGTTTTGGCAAATACCGGCACCCCCCAGCCCTGAGTGTTATCGACCAGTGGCTGCCCCAGTCCGGATTCTTCGCTTTGACATAAAAAGGGATACTGTAACGATCCGGCATTGAGCGGTTCAATCGGCCCCTTGTCTCCCAAATCAATCGGAAAGTGGAAATATTCCTCCGGCAAGGTCTGGAAGCGGGGAAACACCCCCTGATAGGGCGGTAGATTTGTCTGGCGGGCATGTGGCGGAATACCAACGACCCTGGGCCAGGGACTGTCGAGCCCGGCCTGCTGGCGCAGTTCCATATAATAGTGGTAGCCATAACCCGAACCTGCGGCCAGCAGCAACAGGGCTACCAGTAAACCTTTTTTCATACGTCGAATCCCCGTTTTTGCCAAACGGCCCTGTTTTTTCGTGGATACAAGGGATGATCCTCCGCGATCATCCCTTGTGGTGATGCTGGCGGTGGGCCAAATTCGTATCGGTATGCTCTGAAATACAGCTTAGTCCACTTTGGTCATGGTGACGGGAACCCATTGCATCACTCAATATGCTCTTCGGCACTACGTATTGGTTGTGGGAATGGTGATTCGTTTGAAAAACAAATCAATATATCCGAATAATCTACTTAACGAATTAAAAGAAATCGACGAGACTGGGGGCGTCATACAGGTTATTCGGCAGGTTCCACTGGGTACAAGGAACTCGTCAGGCTCAAATAATCCTAACTAATCCAGCATTTATACTCTGTGACAGGCACCCGGTGCCAGGAGAACAAACATGGCAGGTTTTGATAAGGTCGTTGGCAGTTATGCCGAGGCAATGGAAGGGCTCGAAGACGGCATGACCGTCATCGCTGGCGGTTTTGGCCTGTGTGGTATTCCGGAAAATCTGATCGCCGAGATCAAGAACAAAGGCACTCGCGAGTTGACGATTGTATCGAACAACTGCGGTGTGGACGGTTTCGGTCTTGGTATTTTGTTGGAAGACAAGCAAGTTAAAAAAATGATTTCTTCTTACGTGGGTGAAAACGCCATGTTCGAGAAGCAATTGCTAAATGGTGAGCTGGAAGTGGAATTGACCCCGCAAGGTACCCTGGCTGAAAAAATGCGTGCTGCGGGCGCAGGTATTCCAGCTTTTTATACCGCCACTGGCGTTGGTACGCCGGTCGCGGAAGGCAAAGATACGCGTGAGTTTCATGGCCGTGAATACCTGTTGGAAGAATCCATTCAAGGAGATTTTGCGATTGTAAAAGGCTGGAAAGCCGACCGGTATGGCAATGTGATGTATCGCCATACGGCACAGAACTTCAATCCGATGGCAGCCACTGCCGGAAAAATCACCGTTGTAGAGGTAGAAGAGCTGGTGGAAGTTGGTGAACTGGAACCTTCCCAGATCCACACCCCAGGCATTTATGTCAACCGCTTGATCGTCGGTAGCTTCGAAAAGCGTATCGAAAAGCGGACAGTGTCTGACAGCTGATTCAACGACTACACAACTAACAACAGGTGACGACAATGGCTCTTACTCGTGAACAAATGGCACAGCGTGTAGCTCGCGAACTTCAGGATGGTTTCTACGTAAACCTGGGTATTGGTATTCCGACGCTGGTGGCCAACTACGTGCCCGCCGGTATGGAAGTGATGTTGCAATCAGAAAACGGCTTGTTAGGCATGGGACAGTTCCCTACCGAAGCCGAAATCGACGCCGACATGATCAACGCTGGCAAACAGACTGTTACCGCTGTACCGGGCGCGTCTATTTTTAGCTCGGCTGAATCTTTCGCCATGATCCGCGGTGGCCACGTTGACCTGACCGTACTGGGTGCGTTCGAAGTGGACGTCAACGGCAACATCGCCAGCTGGATGATCCCCGGCAAACTGATCAAAGGCATGGGTGGTGCAATGGATCTGGTGGCCGGTGCCGACAATATCATCGTCACCATGACCCACGCCTCCAAACACGGTGAATCCAAACTGCTGCCAGAATGCAGCCTGCCACTCACCGGCAAGGGCTGTATCAAAAAAGTCCTTACCGACCTGGCCTGGCTCGAAATTGAAGACGGTGCCTTCCACTTGAAAGAACGCGCACCCGGCGTATCGGTAGAAGAAATCATCGAAAAAACCGCCGGTAAACTGATCGTACCAGACGACGTACCGGAAATGACGTTCTGATCGGCTTCTAATATCTGAAAAACCAGGCTTCTAGATGCTGTTTTATTGAGCAGGACAGCACAACGGAACAGGTATCACGCTGGAATTTGACAGCAGTAACAAAAAGCCCGGCCAGAGCAATCTGGCCGGGCTTTTTGTTACACGCCATTCTGAATATTGAACCCGCCTCGTGCGCGGATTCCTGCTAAGAAGGCAGTAATCGGTCTGGCGGGAGTATTGGCAGAAAAACAGGTACTGAATTCTTTGGTACTGACGGAGTTTGCAGTCAGTTGAGAGGTTTCCCGCTGGTGTTTCGTGATCTGCTTTCGTTATATTCTGCTCCAGTGACTCCAAGGACATCGATCATGGCTCTGCTGCAACGGATCAAGAAGAACCCCAAGCATTTTTTGTTAATTGCGATCACGGCACCTGCGATTTACGGCCTGATTATTCCGGTGGTGGTTGCGGATGTGTTTGTGTCGCTATATCAGGCCATGTGTTTTCCGGTGTATCAGATTCCCAAGGTGAATCGGCGGGAATATCTGGCGCTCGACCGTGGCAAATTGTCGTATCTGACGCTGATGCAAAAAATCAATTGCTTGTACTGCGATTATGCCAATGGTGTGTTTGCGTATGCTTGCGAAGTGGCTGGGCGCACGGAGTGGTACTGGTGTCCGATCAAACACCCGGACAACGTCAAGCGAGCTCATGATCACTACGACGCGTTTATCGATTACGATGATGGGGAGAGCTTTCCTAAAAAGCACAAAGCCAGGCGTCAGGCTTGTCGTGCGTGTGAAAGCAGTTGTTCACCGAGCGAGTAGATCAAGCATTCTGATCACTTAAGATTATCTGGGGTGACTGTCAGCTTCCTGCTGGCTCTGTTTCTTTTACTGCGGCACAATGCCTGACCGAGCGGTCGGGTTCGACCGACTATCCTTGTAATACGATGACTGACACCACAGGTCCGCATGAACGATTTCAAACAATGGCTGCGTGCCATGCCCAAAGCCGAACTTCATTTGCACATCGACGGCAGCTTGCAGGCCAGTCGCCTGCTTCAGCTGGCCGCTAAAAATGGCGTTGAGATTCCTTACGACAGCGTTGAGTCGGTGGAGCAGGCCTACAATTTTGACGATCTGCAAAGTTTTCTGGATTTGTATTATCTGGGTGCCTCGGTATTGCGTGACGAGGAGGACTTTTATTACCTGATGAAGGACTACCTTGATAAGTGCCGTGAGCAGAATATTGTTCATGCCGAAATCATGGTGGAACCTCAAACCTATCTGCCGTATGGCGTGGCGGTTGAAACTGTGCTGGCAGGTTTCCGTAAGGCGATTGCAGCTGCCAAAGCACAAAATGGCCAATCAGCGTTGATGATCCTGAGCTTATTGCGTCATCTGAGTGAGGAAGAAGCCCTTGCGATGCTGGATAGCGTCGAGCCATTCCGGAACGATTTTGTGGGAATTGGTTTGGCCAGTTCGGAGTTGGGTAATCCGCCAGAAAAATTTGCACAGCTGTACGCCAAGGCTAAAGAGCAGGGTTATAAGCTGATTGCTCATGCCGGGGAAGAAGGTCCACCGGAGTACATCTGGGGGGCGTTGGATGTGCTGCAGGTGGATCGTGTTGATCACGGTGTGCGTTGTGTGGAAGACGAGGCCCTGGTGAAGCGCTTGATTGCTGAGCAAGTGCCGCTGACGGTGTGTCCGTTATCTAACGTGCGTTTGTGTGTGTTTAACACCATGGCCGAGCATAATATTCTGGAGATGCTGGAGCAGGGGTTGTGCGTGACGGTGAACTCGGATGACCCCACCTATTTTGGCGGCTTTATGAACGAGAATTTTGAAGCACTGGCGGACGATCTGGGGATGACCAAAGCGCAAGCAGTACAGTTGGCGGCCAACAGTTTCCGCGCCAGCTTTTTGAGCGATGAAGATAAACACGCATTGATTCAGCAGCTGGAGCAGCATGCTGCGATAGCGGCGTAGCAAATATCAGGTCTGGCCGGTGTAAAACGCCTTGGCCGGTGCTTGTATCATGCGGAAACCCCGAGCAAGGCTGGCTGGCGATGATTTATCCGTCCCAGCCTTCGTCATCCATATCGTCAAAACGACTGTCGGTTTTGTTTTGCGATTTGTCTTTTAATATTTTTGCCAGCCAGAATTCTGGCGTGCCATTCATTTGTTTTTGAATGTCTTCGATCAATTCTTCAACATCCGGGCCACCACTGACCTTGATGGGATTGACCCCCAGAGCAATGAGCTGACGCGTTGCCGAGCCACCAATCGAACCGCAGTAAACAACGTCGGCTCCCACCAGCCAGGCCAGCTTGGGTTTCAGTTTGTCTTCGTTACCATCTTTCTTTTCGTGGCCGAATTCCTGACTGGCCAGTAATTCAGCAGCATCAGCGCTAACGGCAAACAGGTAAAACGCCTGGGCAGAACCAAAATGCTGATCCACCATATCGCCGTCCATAGAGGCAAAGGCAACCAGAACTGCTTGTGGGTCGGCTTCTACGTCTGCAACGCAGGCGACGCTTGTCAATTCGCTCATACTCTCTCCGATGGCAACGGGTCAATGACTGTTACCGATGGTATTGCAAACACCAGGCCATAAAAATTCCATCAAGCTTGGATTTAATTCAATAAAATCAATTGGTTAGAAAACATGTGATTGGAGTGATCGTTGGAATAACCTCGACGAGGGGAGAGTAGTTATCTCCTTGTCGGCTTTCTGACAAATCTTGGTGACATTGACTCTTGGGCAGCGTCACCAATTTACCTTGGGATAGCGCGCCACCGCGCCCGCCAGCGGTTGTGGCTAATACTCTATGCCGGGCCAGCATGGCAGCTGGCGCTCCCAGGGTGCGGAGATTATCCGTGACGTTGGATGTTCCGGGAGGACGGGCCGCCGCCCCCGTCAGCGGTTGTGGCTAATATTCGAGGCCGGGCCAGCATGGCAGCTGGCGCTCCCAGGATGCGGAGCTTATCCATGGCGTTGGATGTTCCGGGAGGGCGGGCCGCCGCGCCCGCCAGGGTTGTGGCTAATATTCGAGGCCGGGCCAGCATGGCAGCTGGCGCTCCCAGGATG
>OJIO01000209.1_pt1 | contig 45737 bp, 30 predicted proteins | sample 1595621 | NCBI WGS metagenome assembly OJIO01 (sample SAMN05416776, study PRJEB24817) | seawater metagenome | isolation source: Sea water | place: Canada:Atlantic | collected 2013-07 | reverse complement strand
CGAGATTTCTGCCTGTCTCGTGGGCTCGGAGATGTGTATAAGAGACAGACCGAGGACTCTCACGCCAAGGGCATCGATGGCCAAGCAGAGCTGCTCTGGCCCGAGGGTCAGGTGCTGCGCATGGACATCAAGATCTGTCCGGACGACTTCCAAGCGATGCAAGATGAGCTGGAGGAGTTCTACGGCGGCACAGGCGGCGGAGGCCCTGGCGGCGGCGGAGGCGGAGGCGGCGGAGGCGGCGGAGGCGGCGGAGGCGGCGCTCCAACCTTCGAGACGCCGAGCTACCAGTCGGCGCTGGTGGCCTTTGAGGGCAAGACCTGGCCCAGCGTCGGGGTGCGCTACAAGGGCAACTCCACCCTGTCCCAAGGCTACACGAGCGGCAGCGAGAAGCTCCCGTTTCGCCTGAAGTTCGACCACTACGAGGACGAGGTTGAGGAGGTCGACAACCAGCGCTTCTGGGGCTTTAAGGACCTCAAGTTCGCCAGCGCATTCGAAGACGACAGCGTGATCAAGGACCTGATGCTCGCCGAGAGCTTCCGGGAAGCCGGCGTCCCTGCAGCCCGAGGCGGCTTTGTTCGCGTCTACGTGGACGTGGGCAACGGCGCCGAGTTCTGGGGCGTGTACACCGCCTTTGAGGACCCCTCCGGCGAGCTTCTGGATGACTGGTTCGGCGACGACTCCGGCAACAGCTACAAGCCGGACGGAGATGCCGCCGCCCTGGGCTACTTCGACGCGGACCAGTTCGAGAAGAAGACCAACGAAGACGAAGCGGACTTTGGCGACGTAGAGGCCTTCATCGCTGCCATCAACAGCTCCGAGTCCGACCCCACAGTCTGGCGCTCCGAGCTGGAGGCCACCTTCGATGTCGATGGCTTCTTGCGCTACCTAGCGCTCAACAACCTGGTGGAGAACTGGGACAGCTACGGCAACATGACCCACAACTACTACCTCTACGGCGACCCCGCCCTGGACGGTCGTTTGGTGTGGATTCCCTGGGACTTCAACATGAGCTACGGCTGGAGTCAGAACCAGGCACCCCTCAGCCTGGACATGGACGAGGTGGGCTCGGACTGGCCCCTGATCACGGAGCTGATCGACGATCCGGTCTACGCCGAGATCTACGCGGAGCACATGGAAGAGCTCTTGGACGGCCCCTTCTCCATTGAGACCCAGAGCGCGCGCATGCAGGCCCACCATGAGCTGATCGCGCCCTACGTGGCCGAGGAGGAGGCCCCCTTCACGAGCCTGAGCAGCCAGAGCGCCTTTGAGTCCAGTGTGCAAGAGCTGATCGCGCACGTTGAGGACCGCCACGAGGACGCCGAGGACTACTTGAACAGCCTGTAGACCGCGCCTCAGCGAAGCTTCATGAGCTCCTGCATCCGCTCCACGATGGGACCGTGCAGGGACTCGACCTGGCTGGCCTCGTTCTCGGGGTCATGCACAGGGGGGTAGAAGGGCTCAGAGACGAAGGCTCGTAGCGTGATTTTCTTGGGCAGAGGGGTGCCTCTTCTCCCAAAGATCACCGGCAGCGGCACCCGAAAACGCTCGTACGCAAACGAGGTCAGACGGCTCTGACGCACGCTGTACAAGTCGTCGGCCGCACCGCACGCGACCAGCACGATGGGCACCTGCGAGCGCAGAGCCAGCTTCACAAAGCCGCGGCGGCGCTCCCACTCCACGCGGTAGCGCTGCTCTCTGGGCCGAAGGGACTCCTTCATGCCGCCCGGGGCCAGCAGAAGCATGCCGCCGTCTTGGAGAATGGCCTGACCGTTCTCGTGGTTTCCAGGACGAATCCCAAGGTCCCAGGCCATCTCTCTCAAGATGGGGGTCTTGAAGATGAGGTTGTCCCCCAGGGCCATGGGCACACGGCCGGTGGACTTGTAGATCTCGTAGCCGGTCAGGAAGCCATCGTAGGTGGCAAAGCTATGGGAGAAGGCCAATAACACGCCGCCGGTGGCCGGAATGTTCTCCATGCCCACCACGCTGTGCTGGTGGTAGCGGGCGAGCGGACCGAAGAGCGTCTCGAAGGTCGCTTTGACCCGTGGCGTGAGCTCGTGCTTGGCGGCATTCTTCATGCCCCAGCACTAACGCCTCATCCAAACCAGGGAGCACCCGTGCGGGCATAGAAGGCCTGGGCGCGCTCGGGAGAATCCGGCCAAATCCGGCTGGCAGCCACACCAATGACGAAGGACAGCGGCACCGCAGCAATCGCCCACCACCAGGTGTACAAGGGCACAAAAGCCCAGCAGATCAGGGCGCCGGCCACCCCGGAGATCGTGGCGGCCCAGGCCCCGGCCCGTGAGGCACCACGCCAGAACAAACCACCGAGCAGGCCAAAGGCTAGGGCTGCGATGGGAACGTTGGCCAGGATCATGTTGTCCAGGATGTCGTCGACCAGCAGGTTGGAGATCACCCAGCTTCCCAGGGCCAAGAGCACGGTGAGCCAGCGGGTACGGGACAGGCTGATCTGGGCGCCGGAGTCCGTGAGCGCCATGGCCACCCAGGTGTTCCAGATCGAGCTCATGGTGCTCATCACCACCGCCAGCAGGACGGCGAATCCCAGCCCACGCAAACCGGAAGGCGCCCAGGCGGCGATGGCGCCGGGCAGCGCAGTCTGCGCATCGGCCAAGTCCGGGATCTGCACGCGGAAGCACATCGCCAGCACACTGGCTGCCATGTACAGGGCCGTGACCAAGACCGCCGAGATGGCCACCCCACCAAATGCGGTCTGCTCGTCCTTGGCCGCGAACATGCGTTGGCCGTACCAAGGGGAGGCGATGTAGGTAAAGGCTGTGAGCAGCACCAGGGAGCCCACAAAGCGCGGCGGCAGCAGCTCCATCCCCGGTGGAAAGGCCTCGTAGAAGCTCGTGACTTGAGACCAACCACCCACTGCACTCAGGCCCATCCAGGCCAGGGCCGGTAGCCCCACGACGCTGATGAAGAAGGCGGCCAAGTCACTGGCTGCGACCGCTTTTAGGCCGCCCCCCAGGGTGACAGCCAGCACCAGAAGCACCAGGACGCCGCTGCTGATCCAAGGGCTGACGCTCTGGCCACTCCAGCCCTCCAGCACGGGGGTGAACACCAGCTCTGCAGAGCGCACGTAGGTGGCCACAAAGCCCAGCATCGCGATGAGAAAGCAGAGGCTGGCCAGGCGCTGCAATCCCGGGCCAAAGCGGGCCCCATAGAGCTCGGCGACGCTGGTCGCGTTCAGGCGCTTGTAGCGCTTGGCCACGAGCAGGGTGTAGGCCCCAAGACCGACCAAGAAGACCAGCGGGAGGCTCAGAGCCCAGGGTCCCACCAGATAGGCTTGTGCGCTGAAAGCCAGCATGGTCGCCATGTTCAGCTCGGTCATGACCAGAGTGCCGACCAAGGTCAGCAGGACCATGGAGCGACCGGCCACCAGCCAATCTTTTGCGGTCTTGACCCCTCGCGAGGCCAGGATGCCAGCGGTCAACACAGCAGCCAGGACGAGTCCGAAGACCAGGCTGTCCAGGCCGTCCAAGTTCACTTGCGAGCCACGCCCACCCGCTCGCCTTCGACCACATACCAAGTGCCGCTCTGCTTGTACCAGTGCTGCACCCTGACCTCGCGCTTGAGCACCTGGTCAGAGTCAAAGCCTTCGATCTCCACCAGCACGGTCGCGCGGCGCTCATGGCCATCGGGATCGTCCACCAGTCCTGGACCCACCTCCAGGTGAATCACAGAGGCGCTTCGGTAGGAAAAACTACCTTCGACCGTGCCTTCTGCCAACCAGTCGATGCGCTCATCAGGGTCTCCCAAGAAGGCCGCAGCTTCGGCCACCCGGTCCCAACGCACCGCGCGCCAATAGCCCTCGGCAATCTCTTGGAGTTGGGTCTGGGCGCGCCGGTGTTGGCGCTTCTCCGCACGCTCGCCGCGGTCGGCTTGCGCGTTGGGGGTCGCCAAAATCATGGCCAGCAGCAAGAGGGTCACAGTCACTCCACACGGGCTACAGTAGCAGCAATGTTGACAACCCTCCTGCTCTCCGCTGGCATCCTCGGGTGCTTCCCTCACAAGGTTCGCATCGAGAGCGAGCCGCCTGGGGCGATGGTGCAGATCAACCGCCGCAAGGTAGGCACCACTCCGGTGGAGTTCACGGTGCTGACCTTGCCCCACATGCGCGCTGACACCGGCTGCGAGCCTGATCGCATCCGTCGTCGACGCTGCCGCTTCCACGTCAAAGTGAGCCTGCCTGGCTACCGCACGATGCACACCACCATCGGCCAAGACGCCCGCGGCTGGCGACACATTCTGCATCCCCTGCGTGGTGGCGCATGGGAGTGCCTGATCCCCCCATTCCAGTGGCGAGGCGGCAAGTGTGTGGCCCCCCACAGCCGTCGTCAGGTGGTCATGGTCGCGGACCACGGCCCAAGCGGCACCTGGACCCCCGAGGACGCCAAGCGATGATCGCCTTCCTGCTCTTGCTCGCCTGCCCCCAGGCCCCCTACGACCCCATCGCGGAGTGCGAGGCCGAAGGTCGCGAATGCTGTGACAACAGCGAGTGCGGCGCGGATGAGATCTGCCACATGGTCTACGTCTGCGCGATGCGGGGCGGAGAAATGGTCTGCGAGGAGCCCACCGGCGACCGGGAGTGCCACCAGCTGTGCACCGAAGGGGATGGAGAGCCCTTCGTATGCGAGGAGCCCACCCAGAGCTGTCAGCAGGTGGAGTTCGTTCAAGGCGAGGATGCGATCGGCTCCGAGACGGCCTGCTTCTAGCGGGCTGCTAGCCCAGCTTGAAGGCCGAGACCTGAGGGGATCTCCACGCAAGGAAAAGGCCAGGGATCACCCGGCCTGAGTCTGCTAAGCTGAGGGTCGGCACTGAAGGGAGCACACATGGCTCGGATGGACCCCTCTGCCAACAGCGCACGTACCGACAAAGTACGGCCTGCGGCGGTCCTACAAAAGCCTGCGGACAGTGTCCGCGGGAAGCGTGATGAGGAGCGTGTCTCCTCCAACATTGCCGCTCGCCCGGAGCCGGCCACCGAGTCCCACGCCGCCCTAAGTGCGTCCTTGCACGAGAGCTTCGGCAACAGCCTGATCCAGAGCGCCCTGGCCGGTTCCCTAGAAGGACCTGCCCCGCTGATCAGCGCAGCCTTGACCATGGGTGCCGCTGGACTGGGCCCCGACTCCGCCAGCGGAGGCGCGCTCTCCAACAGCGGCGTGGCCGCCTACATGGCTGCCCGAGACGCTCTGCCCACCCCTGAGATCTTCGCCCGAGACGCCGACTCTCGGGTCAAAGCTGCCGCAGCCCGCGGTGGAAAGCCCCTGCCCGAGTTCGCCCGCAACCGCCTGGAGGCAGCCTTTGGTGGCGTGGACTTCAGCGGCGTGCGCCTGCACAACGACGGCGCTGCAAACCAGGCGTCCAAGGCCATCAACGCCAAAGCGTACACCGTCGGCCAGAACGTCTACCTGGGCCACGGCTACGACAACCTGCAGGACCGCAGCAACCTGCGCCTGCTGATCCATGAGCTCACCCACGTGGTCCAGCACATGGAAGGCCGCCTGCAAGCCAACACTGGGGCCAACCAGACCGAAGGCGGCATGGCTGTCTCCAGTCCAACGGACGCCGTGGAGCTGGAAGCGGAGAACATGGCGACCAGCCTGCTGCCCAGCCTGGACGGCAGCATCCTGGCCCCCATGGACGCCGAGCTCTCGGTGGGCCAAGGCATGGAGCTTGGTGCTCAGAGCCCCGAGGTGGGCGAGCAGAGCGCCGCGAGTGCTGGGGTCGAGGGAGCCGCGATGCGCTCCCGCGACGACGACAACAGCGCCCTGGACAAGCAAGCCCAAGGCGGTGAGCAGAACCAGGACCAGATCGACGGCCGCCAGAACGACCAGGAGTCCCTGGAGGGACTGGGTGAGTGGAAGTCCACCATCAAGGCGCAGAACGAGAAGATGGAGGCCCTGGGCGAGCGCATCTCGATGTGGGATTCCTTGGACGAGGCCGAGCGCAAGACCCTCTGGCGCGAGGCCCTCTCCGCCGTCTTGGTGCTCTCCAAGGTGGCCCTTCAAGCCATCGGCGCCGCTCTAGAATCCAGCGAGGCGGGGCTCAAGCTCGGCGCCAAACTCCAGGCCGTGGGCAGCTTGCTCTCCCTGGTGGGTTGGGCCCTGGGAGACGCCGGTCCCGCCACCGGCGAGGTGAAGGACGAGCGCACCAAGGAGAACAAGGACAGCAAGGACCCCACCGAGCCGCGCTTTGCATCGATCGTCGGCTGGGTCCAAGAGACCATCGGCGGGGACACGGGCGTTGACTTTGGCGCTCTGGCCATCGGCAAGGTCTTGGAGGGCGCGCGCAAGCTCCAGGACGCCATGACCGCCTTCTTGGAAGGCGTCGAGAGCCTGACCTCGGGCGTGAACGAGCTCAAGCAGGTCAAAGACCAGAAAGAGGGACAAGCAGCAAAGGACAGCAAGAAGCTGGACTCCAAGCAAATCCAAAAGACCCTCTCCAAGCTCAGCGAGCGCTCTGAGGCCTTGAGCGCGAAGCTCAGCGGCGATGCAGGCGCTGAGAAGACTCCGGACACGGAAGCGGAGACTGGCCCCACCGAGGACATGGCCGCGACCGACGTGGCCGACAGCGAGCAGCAAGACGCCGCATTGCACGGCTTGGAGACCGCCACCGTCAAGGCCCACGGCGCTGGACTGCAAAACGCACCCAAGAAGCTGCAGAAGCACTGGACTGGACAGCTGGAAGCTGGCACCAACCTGGGTGTCGAGAAGCCCATGCGGCGCTGGACCAAGGTCAAGGTCCTGGACGGCGACCAGAAGGGCGCCTGGGGCTACATCGACCGCCACTTCTTCAAGGGGCGCAACAAAGAGCCAGGGCGCGCGGCCACCAAAGAGAAGCGCATGACCCGGCCCACCCGGGAGACCCTGCACCGAAACGCTTCGGGCGCCATGGGCCGCTCGGCCACCAGCGAGCGTCCAACCGGCGGTGGCCAGTCCCTGCCGGCCTCCCTGAAGGAAGCCTTCCGGCCCATCTTGGGTCGCAGCATCGACTCGGTGCGCATTCACACCGACAGCGCCGCCGCAGACTTTGCCATTGGGGTCGCCGCGAACGCCGTGACCGTGGGCCGGGACATCTACTTCGCCCCCGGCACCTTCAGCGAGTCGGGCGAGGCAGCCAAGACCCTGCTGGCCGAGGAGCTGCACCATGCGGTCCTGGGCGGTGGGAAGCCCGGCGTCTCACAGCCTGGTGACGACCACGAGCGCAAAGCCCGTGCCTTCGCAGAGGGGACGGTCGGTGGTGGCCTGCTCGAGGTCATCGACGCCACCTTCGGCGAGACCCTCACCCCGGCCAAAGCACAGGGACGCAAGCACCACCCGCGTCGCGCCTTGCAGAAGCTCAAGAACGCCGTGCCCACCAAAATGCTGCGGCAGCTCGGCGACGCTCTGGGCACCAGCCAAGGGTCCGGACTGCAGCCGGGCGCTCCCGGTGTTGGACTGCGCCACATGGGCGTGGGCGGAACACCCAAGCGCATGCGCGCTCCAAAGAAGGTCACCCCCTCGGCCACCCCCACGCCGGACAAGCGCGTCGCCAACCGCAACGCCGCCGTAGATGCCAAGCGCCGCGCCCAGATGGACAAGGTCTTCGGCGAGTACGAGAACATGTCCTTCGCCGTGAGTCTGACCACCGACAAGGGCCGAAAGGCCACCGTCAAAGTCAGCGGTGTGGAGACCCCTTACCGGATCAACGGCTCCAACGTGGAGCGCAAGCGGGGAGACCACAGGAGCGCCGATCGCAAGAAGATCCCCGCCGGCAAGGCTGGATCCATGGCCGCATTGGGCAAGGCCAGCGCGAGCCAGGTCCAAGCGGCCATCCAAGGGGCCATCAAGGCTGGAACGGTCACCTTCACCAAGGTGCCGGACAAGTGGCTGAACGCTGCTGGGAACAAGCTGACCGGAGCCGGTGCCGAGGGCATCAAGGCCAAGATCCGCACGGGTCTGAAGTACAAAGCCAAGCGCGGAAGCGCCAACCTTCTCGGCGTGGACTGCTCAGGATTTACCTACCAGATCATCCTAAAGCTCGCCCAAGCCGAGGGCCACAAGGGCGGAGAGTGGGGCACCACGCCTCTGAACGTCGGCACCGGCACGATGAAGACCGCCAAGAACATGCGCACCATCACCGCACCCGGTGAAATGCGCACAGCGGACCTGATGCTCTTCGGCGGCCACGTCGAGGCGATCTACAGCATCACCCCCATCGACGCGGCCACCTGGAAGAAGGAAGGTACGGGCGATGCCTACCCCAAGAACGGCGGCGTCTGGAAGATCTCCACCATGGAGTCCAGCCCGGACGGCGCCCAGCGCGAGGGCACCCGCAAGTCGACCTGGTACGCCATGCAGACCGTGACCGAGCGGGCGGGCAAGAAGCCCACCTCCAAGGTCCAGTTCTGGAAGAACAAGGGCACCAGGACCTGGCACTCGCCGACGGTCAAGGTTCGCCGGGCCAAGCTGCTCGAAGAGACCGAGCCGGCAGCCGCAAAGGCCGCCGCTGCGAGCGACTCTCCAGGCGTGAGTGAAGTTCAGCTGCGCGGCACGATCTCCAGAAACCCCAAGGGCAGCGTGGCCCGGAACACCTCCGTTCCATTGCCCCAGGGCGGCGGCCAAGCGCTGCCTGCCAAGGTGATCGAGCAGCTCAGCTCGGTCTTTGGCACAGGCTTGGAGAAGGTACGCATCCACACCGGTCCACAGGCTCAGGCTGCATCCGAGGGCATCGCCGCCAACGCCTTCACCAGCGGCATGAACATCTTCTTCAACAAGGGCATGTTCAACCCCCAGAACGAGAAGGGCTTGGGTCTGCTCGCGGAGGAGCTGCACCATGCCCTCGTGGGCGGAGGCGGTCCTGGCATCTCTCAGCCAGGCGATGCCCACGAGAAGGCCGCCGGCTCCTTCGTGGAGCAGCTGCTCAATCCCAACAAGGACGACCCTTCCGCTGCGGGCGGCGGCGTTGGTTCACGGGGTCTCTCACGCCAGCCGCAAGAAGGCGCCACGGCGGCTGTCGCCCCAGATCTCTCTGGCTACACCAACGCCCAGCTGCAACAGCTGGTGTACGGCTCCGACGGAAGCCAGCGCTACAAGGCCCGTGGACCCGGATGGCAAGCAGCCGACGCCGGCAGCGTGACCCTGGAGATGTTCCAGGCCGCACGCGAGGCCTTGATGGACCGCGGCGCTCTGGGCAACGTGCACAACGAGGGCATGAACCAGGACGTCTACAACACCTACGGCCAGAACGCCCTGGCCTCGGGGATGCACGAGCGCAACCAAGACAATGGCGGCGCAAACCTTGGCGGCAACTTCGCCGCCACCCAAGGCACCCCACCGGCTCCGACACCGCTGGCGCAGCCTGGCAGCTCCAGAATCACCGACTACCGCACGGCCAAAGATGGCCGGCGCTACGCCATCGCCACCGGCGTAGATGGCAAGAACGTCGTGATCTGGGGCGGCAAGGACACCAGTGATGCGGAGCTCAGGGATCGGGCGAACGCCAAGCTTCCCTCCGTTCCGGGTGTCGCTGAAGAGCCCAAGCCAAGCAGCCTCTGGGACCGAACCGAGAAAGAGACCGTGCTCCTGCAAGCAAGTGGCAGCAAGACCTTCGTAGACGAGTCGGTGATCGGCGACTCCTGGAACGACGCCGAGACCATCGGCGGCGGCAAGACGAGCGGAAGCTACGACGTCTTGGGGGTCGAGGCCGGCGGGGACTCCAAGGCGGAGATCACAACGGACGGGGCTAAGGCCCATGCAGCCGTCACTGCAAAAGCCCAGCTTGTTGCTTGGAAGCAGAAGTGGGAGTGGGAAACCCCACCCCTGAGCATCCTGAACGAGGACTTCACGGCGACCTTCTTTGTCTCCGTCGATGCCTTTGTGGGTGCCGAAGCGCGCGCTCAAATCAGCGCACAGATCGAGAAGTCCAAGGGTGGACGTACGGTTCCAGGCGACGAGATCCTCGCAGGCATGGACACCAGCACAACCCAGACTGCAAGCGGTACACAGACCACCGCTACGGGACCGACGGCCGCCGTAGACGCCAGCGCTGGCGTGTTCGCAGGCGCCAAGCTGCGCTTGGGTGCTGGCTTGGCTGGAAACTGGGTCAAGAAGCCACAAGGCGCATACCAAGAGAAGATCACCGACAACATCGGCTCGATGATCGATGGAATCGCCGCGTCGGTGCCCGGCCTGGGATGGGTCGTCCAGCAGGTGGGTGCAGACCAGATCGTCAAGAGCCTTCTGGAGAAGGTCCTGACCTGGGGTTCGGCAGGCGCGACACCAATTTTGGGTGTCGAGGGGACTGCAGAAGGGAGCTTGGGGGTCGGCGCTCAAGTCGCCGCCAAGGTCGGCTTCAAGGGCGGCAAGTTCTCTATGGAGTTCGGCGCCAACGCAACTTGGGGCGTGGGCTTGGGCGCCAAGGTCTCCGTCACCATCGATGCAATTGAGGGCGTCAAGCTGGCCCTTGTCGTCGGCGGCGAGCTCTACAAGTACGCACGAGACTGGGTCACCGAGAAGGCCGGCGACTTCAGCGACTGGGCAGGCGGTCTCTGGGACAGCTTCATGGGCTGGTTCTCTGCGGACGACAAGGTCCGCGAGATGGTCGCCAACAACGTGCACATGTGCGTGGATGCGAGCAAGCGGGCCCAGATGCTGCGCACCCTGATGGGCGGCTGGACCGGTGGAGACGATGAGCAGGCCATGATGTCCATCCTCCGCTACTCCAAGGCAGCAGGAGACCTGAGCCAAGTCACCGCCATCGTCTCAGCCAGCGAGCTGCGCGGCGAGCTGGGCTCGATGGTCAACGCCATCGTGGGCTCTCCACCTCGTCGGCGCGGACGCAGACGCTCCCGCAACGCCTCGGGTCTGGCGCCAAGCAACGGCATGGCGATTCCCGCTCCACGCGGCGGCGGGCAGGTGCTTCCTACCCAGGTGTACTCCAAGCTGGCGCCCATGTTCGGGAGCGCCCTGAACGAAGTCAAGATCCACACCGGAACGGACGCTCAAGGCTTCGCCCAGGGACTCAACGCAAACGCGGTGACCCAGGGCACCCACATCTTCTTCAACAAGGCCACCTTCGACCCTGGCTCGTCCAAGGGCATGGAGCTGATCATTGAAGAGGTGCACCACGCCATCGTGGGCGGTGGCGGTCCGGGCATCTCCAAGCCCGGTGACGCACACGAGAAGGACGCCAAGGGCCTGGCCGCTAGGTTGGTCGGCGGCGGCCTGCTGGACACCATCGACAATCTCTTGGCCCAAGGCGCTGGCGAAGGCACAGCGTCTGAGCAGACCCAAGCCGACCCCAAGCAGATTCTGGGACAGCTCGGCGGAAGCCTGCCGCCCGCAATCCAAGCCCGTCTACGTCAGCAGCTGGGGCTGCAAGATGGCGAGAGTGCGCCCACTGCACAAGGCAGCGCCGGCGCCTCCCTGCAAGAACAGGCCTCCGGCCCCTCCGTCACCCCGACCGAGACTGCCCCGGACCTGAGCGGCGCTAGCAACCAAGCCCTGCGCTCTCTGGTCTTCGCAGACAGCGGAACCCAGCGCTACCGCCGCTCCGGAGGCACCTGGACCCCCGTGGAACCCGGCAGCATCAACCTGGCGACCTTCATCGCAGCGCGCGAGCAACTCATGTCGCAGAGCGGCATGGGCGGTGTGACCCACGGCGGCAGAAACCAGGCCCTCTTCAACACCTACTCCCAGAACACGATGGGCGCCGGCAGCCACGCCGACAACGCCCAATCGGGTGCGGTCAACCTGGGCGGTGCCTTCGTCGGAACTGGAGCACGCCCCACCTCTGGGCGTGACCAAATCTCTGACTTCCGGACGGCCCGAGATGGCCGACGCTACGCCGTGGCCACCGGAGCCGACGGACGCAATGTCGTGGTCTGGGGTGCGCGTGACAGCAGCGATGAGGACCTGCGCCAGCGCACCGACCGCCAGCTGGAGTCCGTACACGGCGCCCCTCAGCGGAACAACGCGTGGGACCGCACGGACAAGGAAATTCAGCTCTACGGCCACACCTCCAGCAACGTCTGGGCCGACACCAGCGTCGCCGGAGATGCATGGAACAACGCCGAAGGCCTGGGTGGAAGCACCACATCGGGCAGCTACGACGTGCTGGGCTTCGAGGCCGGCGGCAAGACACGCTTGGAGGCGAACACCAACGGCGTGGAGCTCGAAGCGGCCGTGGAAGCACGCGCCCAGCTCTTTGAGTGGAAGCAGAAGTGGGAGTGGGAGACCGAGCAGTACACGCTTCTCGGCGAGTCCTTCTCCGGCACCTTCTTCGTCAGCGTCGACGCCTTTGTTGGCGCCGAGGCCAAGGCCCGCATCATGGGCTCCATCCAGCGCTCTCAGGGTTCCAGGACAGTGGACGGTGACGCCATCCTCGGCGAGATGGACACCCAGACCACGGCCAACGCCAACGGCACCACAGAGACCGTGGCCCAGGGCCCAAGCGGCCCCGGTGGACCCAGCGCGGGAATCGACGCGAGCGCGGGTGCTTTCGCCGGAGCCAAGGTTCGCCTGGGCGCCGGCATGGCCGCCAACTGGCACAAGAAGGACCAGGGTGCCTACAGCAGCAAGATGCAGAACACCATCAAGGCGGGCATCGATACCGCCTCCAGCGCCGTGCCCGGTCTGGGCTGGGTGATGCGTCAGGTGGGTGCGGACACGGTCGTTGAGCGCTTGATCAGCTCCGTGCTGACCTGGGGCCCACAAGGCAAGGTGCCCGTGCTGGGTGTCGAGGGCACCGGCGAGGGCAGCCTAGGCGTGGGCGCACAGATCAGCGCCAAGGTCGGCTTCTCCGGCGGCAAGCTCAGCTTCACCTGGGGTGCAAACGTCACCTGGGGTGTGGGCTTGGGCGCCAAGGTCTCGGTGAACATCGACGCCCTGGAGGGCATCAAGCTGGCGCTCATCGTGGGCGGCGAGTTGGTGAGCATCGCGACCGACTGGATCGGCGATGCCGTCTCCGACATGGCCGGATTCGGCGCCTCCCTCTGGGAGAGCTTCTGGGGCCTGTTCTCTGGCGACGACAAGGTCCGCGAGGCCGTGGCCAACGACGCACACAAGCTGGCGGACGCCGCCCAGCGCGGCGAGATGCTCAAGAAGCTGATGAGCGGCTGGACTGGCGGAGACGACCAGGAAGCCATGATTCAGATCCTGCGCTTCTCCCACAGCAACGGCGACATGAACGCCGTCTTGGCGGTGGCTGACAAGGGCGATGTCCGAGGCGAGCTGGACGGCGACCGCCGCAACGAGTTCAAGCGCATGGTGGGTGAATGAGCGCCGAGAGAAGAGCGGATAATTTCGCTCAGGCCATCACGGCCAAAGACGAGCAAGCAGCCCAAGCCCAGTGCACCCCGGCGGGTTGGTCGCCGGACCAAGACACACCTGGCTCGCTCTACAAGCAGGCCGTGCGCAAGGGCATGGGCTTGGGCGCAGGCGTGCTCCTGGCGGAGCAGGGTGAGCGCAGCGCGATTGCCGTGCCCTTGCTGCGGGTGGACGAAGCTGGCCAGGAGCACATCCTGGCGGGCCTGCACCTGCTGGACACCGGCGCTGGATTGGCCGGCGTCACCAAAGATGCCCAAGTGGCCCACCTCTTCGTAGAGGGCGCCATTGATGCACCACCCAGCTTCGAGTCCTTGCCGGAGTCGGAGGAGGCCACCAGCTTCGTGGCTTTGCTGGTGGAGGCCCTTCAGAGCGGCCGGCAGCAGGTCCTGGCCGATGCGGCCTCTGACACCTTGGAGTCCCTGCGCGTGTTGCGCCAGCTGGCCCATCAGATCGAAGAAGAAGGCCAGAGCGTATCGCTGGAGCGCAGCTACGGCTTGCAGGCCGCAGGGCGCTTCTGCGTGCGCATTCTGGTCGGAGACCGCCCCATGTACTGGATGCTCCAACGGGCACCCGGCGGCGGACTTCAGTCCCGCATGCTCTCCACTCTGGGCAGCTTTGAGCGGCTTCTGGATCCCGCAAAGCTCAACCCGCGGCCTGTCTGAGTTGCTGGTTCTGAATCCCGGGTCCTGACTTGAAGCACCCCCTGATGGTGGCAGGGCTGACCCTGGCCGCCTTCCTGCTGCGCCTGCTCTGGCTCTGGCAGACCCCAGAGCCCACCGGCACCGACGGCTACTACTACGTGGTCCAGATCGCCGACTGGTCCGCTGGCCAAGGCCTGCACATGCCCGACTCAAGCTGGGTGCTGCGCGTGCTCGGCGCATTGGGTTGGGTGATGGACCCCATCGCAGCCCACAAGGTGGGCGGGGCCCTGCTGGCGGCCCTCTGCGTCCCCGCCGGCTGGTGGGCCGGGGAGCGGGTTCACCCAGGCGGGGGCTTGGTGGTGGCCCTGCTCGCCGCCTGCTCCCCTTCCCTGACCCACCTGGCCGGGGACTTCGCCAAGAACCTGGGCATGGTGGCGCCCCTGTTGCTCTGGCTGGGCGGACTGCTCTCCCCGTCAAAGAGCTGGAAGGGTTGGGTGCTGCCCATCGTCGGCGCCATCTTGGCTGCGTGGGCGCACCGCCTGGGGGCAGCGATGGTGGTCCTGAGCCTGGGAGGCGCTGTCCTCGCGCGGATGAACCGGGTCCTGATTCTGGGCGGCCTGGGGGCGCTCGCTGCCTTCGCAGGGCTCTCTCAGATGGCACCAGGGCTCCTACACCTCCAAGACCTGGACCGCCTAAAGGGCGCCTTTGACCTGAGCCTTCACTTCCCTCAACCCTGGCCCCTGGTCGCTCTGCGTCAGACCAACCCCGTCGAGCTTGCGGAGTGGTCCCTGGCCTGGGCCGGCCTGTTGGCGGTGGCGGCCATGGGCCGAAAGACGTGGCCGCTCTTGCCTCCCTTGGCGGTCGTGCTGCTCCTGCCCTGGGACCTCACGGAGTTGGACATGGGCTACCGCTTGGCGCTGATCAGTCCGGCGCTGGTCTGGCCTCTGGCGGCCAAGATTGGCAGAGGCAGCCTGTGGGGTGTTCTGTTCTTGCCCCTGGCGTTGCTTGGATTCGCGCCCAAAGAGCACCCCCCCTACCCCCACTACCGCCGACAAATCGAGCGCCTGCCAGAGCAGCCCACCCTGCTCATCGCACACCAAGGCTTCAACTTTCTCTACGACTACGAGACCGGCGCCGAGGCGATGGCATGGGCACCGGAGCCAGAGCTGGACCCCAGCGAGATAGGGAGGATAGCCGTTGGTTTTGAGCCGGACGACTTCCCCGATCCACGCAGCGTCACCGCCCTGGATCCCAACACGGTCTACGTCAACGAGGCCACCTGGATGCGTCTGCTGGAGCAGGCTGACCCGGAACTGCGCGCCCGCATGCAATCCCCGCAAAACCCCAGCCAGGTGCGTCCAGCCTCCCTCCGCCGTGGTCGATAGGGGAATGGGGCGCTAAGGGGCGAGGGTCAGGAGGCTGAACGTGCCGAACGCAACCATCTCCGGAACGGGTTCTTTCGTTCCAGATCAAGTGGTCACCAACGATGATCTGGTGTCGATCTACGGCATTGAGACCACCGATGAGTGGATTCAAAAGCGCACCGGAATCAAGGAGCGCCGCTTCGCTCCCGAGGGCATGGAGAACTCGGACATGGGCCTACAGGCCAGTCTGCGCGCTCTGGACATGGCTGGCCTGAAGGCCACCGACCTGGACATGCTCATCTACGCCACCCTCTCCCCCAAGCACAGCTTCCCGGGAGATGGGGTCTACCTGCAGAACAAGCTGGGCCTGTGCGACGGGGGCGATGCGACTTTCGCCCCCGCGATGGACATCCGCAACCAGTGCTCCGGCTTCCTCTACGGGCTGGGCACGGCCACCGCGATGGTGCAGTCCGGCGCCTGCAAGCACGTGCTCCTGGTGGGCTCGGAGCTGCACAGCGCGGCCTTGGAGCTGAGCACCAGCGGTCGCTCGGTCGCCACCCTCTTCGGCGACGGCGCGGGCGCCATCATCATCTCCGCCACAGAAGAGGACAAGGGCATCCGACACTGGCACCTGGGCGCGGACGGCCGCGGCGCCGACGTGCTGCGCCAGCGGGTCTGGGACACCTCCAAGCGTCCCTTCATCACCTTGGATGAGAACGGCAACGGCATCATTCCCAGGGAAGAGCTCTACTGCAACATGGACGGCCGCCAGGTCTTCAAGAACGCCGTGCAGCGCATGTGCTTCGCCGTGCTTCGCGTCTGCCAGGAGCAGGGCATTCAGGGGGAGGACGTCGACCTCTGGCTCTTCCACCAGGCCAACATGCGCATCAACCAGTACGTGGCCAAGCAGCTGGGCATCCCAGAGCACAAGCTGCTCCACAACATCGACCGCTACGGCAACACCACCGCAGCGACCATCCCGTTGCTGATGGACGAAGCGGTGCGAAGCGGCCAGCTCAAGCCCGGCATGAAGATCGCCTGTGTGGCCTTTGGAAGTGGCTTTACCTGGGGTGCCAGCCTGATCGACTGGTAGCGCACCCACGGGTGTCTACTCGAGCAGGATCAGCGCCAAGGTGACCTCGCGGGGTTCACCATCTCGTACAACTTGAAGCGTGATCTCCTCTCCGGGCTTGCGGCCATCGAGCGCGTTGTACAAGTCATCGTAGTCAGCGACCTTCTCCCCGTTGACCCCGATGAGGATGTCTCCGGGCACGCGCCCCTCGTCCTGCAAGCCGATGAGCCCAGCTTCCGCTGCAGGTGAGCCCGGGGCCACGCTGCGCAAGACAACGCCAGCAGGAATCCCTGCCCGCCGCGCGATGCGGTCGTCCACCAGGCGCACACCCAGCCCCGCTTGCTGCACCGCTCCGAACTCGACCACCTCGGAGACCACACGGCGCACCGTGTCTACGGGGACGGCAAAGCCAATGCCGGCGCTGGCGCCAGATGCGCTGGCGATCTGGGAGTTGATGCCGATGAGTTGGCCCTTGGAGTTCAAGAGCGGCCCGCCGGAGTTGCCCGGGTTGATCGAGGCATCGGTCTGAATGACCCCGCGAATGCTGACCCCGCCATAGCCCAGGATCTCCCTGTCGACGGCGCTGACCACGCCGACGGTGAGGGTGTGATCCAAGCCGTAGGGGTTGCCGATGGCCAGGACCTTCTGACCCACTTGCAGGGCGCCTCCCACTGGCGGCAGGACGGCGGCAGCCAAGAGCTCCTTGGGGGCGTCGATCTGCAGGACCGCGATGTCCTTGCGGGGCTCTCCGCCAATGAAGCGTGCCGGCCAAGTACTGCCATCGTGGAGCGCGACCTCCAGCGAGCTGGCGCCGTCCACGACGTGGAAGTTGGTCACCACGTGCCCCTCGGTGTCCCAGATCACGCCGGTGCCGGTGCCGGCCGGGACCTCGACGGGGTCTGTGGCTCCCCAGCGCCGCACGAGCTGGGACTGGGTCACGAACACCGTAGACGGGGCCGCCTGAGCGAACACGTCCACGCTGTTGCGTTCGGTCTCCAGCAGTCCGGCTTGGGACAGGGGCTTGACCCCGCCAGCTTCGGCGGAGGAGCCGCCCAAGAGGCTGCTAAGAGGGTCTGAAGGCGAGAGACAGGCCAGGGTCAACAGAGTGAGCATGCACTCAAGGTAGACGCCCTGGCCCGAGCTGCAAGCGATCAGTCGATCAAGCCACGCTGCCTACGGATGTTGTCGTAGATCAACGCCGTGCAGACCTGGGTGAACGGAACGACCAACAGGATTCCGATGCAGAAGGCGAACATGCCCAGCATCATCATACCCACGACCGCAAAGCTCCAGACCAGCAGCTTGAGCTTGTGGCCGTCCGTCATGGAGAGGCTCTGCTTGATGGCATCGATCGGCCCCAGCTCCTGGTCCAAGACCAGGTACTTGGAGAAGAAGGTGGCCAAGATCCAGATCATGCCTGGGATGAGGAAGAACATCAGGCCGAAGAGATACCCAATGGCCACCAGGATTCCAGCCGCCAAGACCGAGAAGGCCACGCCAACGGTAGGCACCAGATCCGCGACACCGAACTCCTGGCCACGGGCGATGTAGATCGCACCCTTGACCGTCAGGATGCTCACCAGCAGGCCTACGAACTGAGAGAGCAGGTTGGTGGCCAAGCTGGCCACCAGAATCAAATCCTGGTCGCCCGTCGACTGCGCGCCGAGTGTCACGAGCTGCCCGGCGATGCCAGAGGCGATCGTGAATCCGGCATAGACGGCGACGATGATGAAGAACGGGCCAGCCTGTTCCTTGATACGATCCATGGCAGCGGACACCGTCGTCCCCACCTCCCAGACCGCTCCGAAGTATGGGTCATCCGCAACGGGGGTGCCCTTCTGAGCAAGCTGCATGTCTGACTGTGGGGGGCGGTAGGGATCCATGGACCAAACTCCGTGTTTCGGCCTCAATAGCACGGGTTTGGCTGCAATCCGACCCAGAATCTGCGCTGGCCATGTGCACACCTTTGGCCCCCACGACACCTATGTTGTGTAGCGAGCCCTTCTGGAGTCCAAATGTTCCCCCTGCTCTTCGTCCTCAGTGCGCTGCGCGTCGGCCCCATTCAGCTCCCCAGCGGCGAGGGCAGCTTCCTGGATCGCTCGGAGATGGCACAGGACACTGTGATCGTCGCAACGGCCCACCACATCGCCCTAAACGGGGAGATCCTGACAAACTTGGACGGCGGACTGGTCGCTCAAGAGCACCTGGGCCGAGACGTGATCTTTCCCCTGTTGGTCCCGTTGGCGGGGGCCGGCTGTCAGGACTGCACGAGCAAGAGACCGGTGCTGGCCGTGGTCGACTCACGACTCCCGATGGAGACCCAAGAGCAACTCAGAATCACCGCTGCAAAAGCCGGATTTGGCCAACTCGCCGTCGTGGTCTCTCAGGGCGATCCCCGCGTCGCCAAGCTCAAGATCAGCGAGACGATGCACGTGACCATCTGGGACACCCCGGTGCCCCCCAAGCCTGAGATGCCGGGTACGGCTGCCCTGCAGGCCCAAGATGAGCTGAGTCACCAGCAGAAGCTGGACCGCGGCATGGGCCTGGAGGTCGGCGTGCAAGCCCTGACCATGGCCAACAGCGAGACCGACTGGGCCATGGCCAAGCTGACCTGGGACCGCAAGGAGCGGGTGCGCGTGCAGGGGGACCCCACCCTCTTGGGCTCCATGAAGATCGCCGATGCCTCCGCAGCGATCGCCACCGCCGAGCCCGCCTTGGAGCAGTGCGCTGAGTCTGCTCCCCACTCCGGCAAGGTGGAGATCAAGCTGCTCATTGCGGGAGATGGGAGCGTCTCCAAGACCGAGCTGCGCAAGACCACCATGCGGGATGGCCCAACCGAGGACTGCATGGCCCAAGCCCTTGAGGCGGTGGTCTTTCCCGCCCCCCCCGATGGCAACACGGTCATCCTGTCCTGGCCGATGGTCGTCTACGTCGAGGACGGCCTTTAGGCCGCGACGTCCGCGCGCCCTGCAGCGATTCGGCGCAGGTTGAGCACGACCCGTCTGCGGCCTGGCCCAGAGGGCTCTCCCGGGCTCAGGCTCAAGGTCCACCCCTCGCCGGTGGCGCGCATCAGCGCCTCAGGCAGCCCCGTGATGGGGGCATCGGTGTCCGCGCCAGAGAGCATGTCATCGAGCAGCATCTGGTCCCCAGCGTCCGTCAGGCCTCGCAAGGCCCGCTGCCGGTCCAGGTCCAGGCCAGCGCCATCGACCCGCGCCGTCAGGCCCTGGTCGTTGAGCTGAATGAAGAGCAGCCCCTCGGGGTCCAGACCTTGGTCCATGCGGGCATCCGTGCTGCCCAAAAGAGAAGGAAGAACTTTGGCAAACAAGGCCACAACCGCGGCGTCCGGCGCCACACCATTCCCCTCCACCAGCACCCGTGGCGGCCGACGACCCATCCAACACTGAGAGAGCGCCAGGCGAAGCTGCGCGGCTACGTCCTGTCCGGGAGGAAGCCACTCTTCCGCCATGGACTCCAGCTCCCGGAGGGCGGCATCCGCCGCACGCACGGCCTGCTCGGGCACCTCACTGAGCACCCCCACAAGCGAGGGCAGACCTTCCAAAGCCACCGTGCGGCGCATCGCCTCCATGCTGCGCTCGATGGCAGCTGGGCTTCCGCTCTCCACATCCGCCCGCAGCGCGCCCAGGGCGCCAAAGGCCAGCGCGACCGAGCGCTCCGGTCGGGTCTCCCGACCGGCCAGATCCCGGGCCAGGCTCAAGCGTTGCTCGCTCAGTCGCAGCTCGGCCTTGAGCTGCTCCCGCTCGCTCTGGTCGCTCAGGCTCACCAGGAGCCCCTCCGTGCAGGGCTGGTAGCGAACGTCCAAGACCTGAACGTGGCCCTGGCCCACCCAGACCCACTGGGCCGGCTCCTCTCCCGCCTCCAAGAGCTGTCGGGTCACCGGTGCCAGCTTGGGGAGCAGTGCACCCAGACCCGCAGCAAGAAACTCGCGTGCATCTGGGCTCAGATCCACCACCTCAAAGCCACGCAGGCACAGCATCGAGCCAGGAAACAGGGACAGATCCAGAATCGGTGCCGGTGGCAAGGGCTCCGGCGTCGGAGCGACCACCGCATCTGGGGCGGGGGTTGGAACCCGCACCCGAATGGTCTTTGGCTCCGGTGAAAGCTGCCAGAGCAGTACAAAGCTGGCCACGCCAGCTCCCAGGATCAGGGCCGATCCCATCATGCCCACCCAGGCGACGCTGTCGAGCTGCTGGGCTTGGGCCAGCACAGCGAGGACCACCCCACCGAGGGCCGAGCAGCCTCCGATCGCGGCACCGAGCCATGCAGTAATTGGCGGTCTCATCCTTACCTCCATGGATCGCATCGGATCATGGGGAGGAGGTTTTGAGCGCTCCCGCCAGAGTCAGCCTGTGGACCAGCCCCTCAGGAGCGCAGCGACCATCTCTGCGCCCAGGTCCAGCTCCGCATTGGGCCCCTCCGGCGCCATCTTTCGACTCAGATGCGCAGCACCGTGGACCGCGGCCCAGAGCGCATAGGTGCGCAGCTCCGTGTCCCCAGCACGCAGCTCTCCTGCGTGCACCGACTCCTCCAAGAGCTGCCCACAACGCCACAACAAGGGCGTGAAGAACTGTCGCACTTCAGCCCGATCTTCTGGATCCAGGTGCGGCTTGGGATCACTCAAGCTGTCGTCGATCAGCCGGAAGAGCGCGGGGGACTGCTGCTCGAACACCCCCCAGGTACCAAAGGCCACCTTCACTCTGTCCAGAGGTGCCACGACGCCCTCCAAGCGAAGCTCCACCAGCTCAGCCAAGACCCGCACGGCGCGAAGCTGCAGACCGCCCAAGAGCGCCGACTTGCCTGGAAGGTAGCGATACACCGCGCCGACAGCGGCGCCGCACTCCTTTGCGAGGCGGGCCATGGTCAGCGCCTCCACCCCATCGGAGACCACCACCCGCTCCGCCGCGTCCAAGAATTCTTCGATGCGTTGCGCGTGCCGTTCAGATCGGCCTTGACCGGATGCGTGAATCATGTTCACAGTGTGCATCATTCACAGCGAACACGCAAGATCGCAGGAGTCCACATGTACGACTTGGTCCTCAAGGGCGGAAGCATTCTCGACGGAACGGGCAGCCCGTCCTTTGTTGCAGACATCGGCATTGTTGGCAAGACCATCGCTGCGGTCGGCCCAGGCCTCTCCGGCGCCAAAGAGATTGACGTCACAGGTCAGCTGATCACGCCCGGCTTTGTGGACGTGCACACGCACTACGACGGACAAGTCACCTGGGACCCCTACCTCTCCCCCAGCTCCTGGCACGGGGTGACCACCGTGGTCTTCGGCAACTGCGGCGTGGGCTTTGCCCCAGCAGCCCCCGACAAGCACGAGTGGCTCATCGGCTTGATGGAAGGCGTCGAGGACATCCCCGGTGCCGCCCTGGCCGAGGGCATCGACTGGAACTGGGAGAGCTTCCCGGAGTACCTGGACCACATCGACTCCACTCCCCACGCCATCGACTTCGGCACCCAGATTCCCCACGGGGCCCTGCGCGCCTACGTGATGGGAGAGCGCGGCGCGTCCAACGAGACCGCCACGGCAGAAGACGTGGCCAAGATGGGCGAGCTGGTCGCTGAGGCCCTTGAGGCAGGCGCACTGGGCTTCTCCACTTCCCGCACCCTGCTGCACAAGAGCATCGAAGGCGTACCCGTTCCCGGCACCTTCGCCGGCCGCGAGGAGCTCTTCGGCATCGGCAAGGCCCTCAAGGAGACCGGACAGGGCGTCTTCCAGCTGGCCTGCGAGCACGTCGAGGTCCCCAAGGAGATCCCTTGGATGCGCGAGTTGGCCAAGTGGACCGAGCGTCCCGTCAGCTTCAACCTCTCGCAGAGCGATGTCGCCCCCAAGCTCTGGGAAGAGATCCTGCCCGAGCTTACAAAGGCACACGAAGAGGGTCTGCCCATGGTCGCCCAGGTGGCCGGGCGTCCCATCGGCATCCTGATGAACTGGCGCGTCACGGCACACCCATTCGTCGCCTACCCAACCTGGCAAGCCCTGCAGGCGCTGCCCTGGGAGGAGGCCTTGGCCCAGCTCAAGACCCCCGAGATGCGGGCAAAGATGCTGGCCGACAAGCCCGTCCCAATTGGCACCTTCGAGGACTGGGTCACCCAGTCCTTCGGCAAGATGTTCCCAATGCGCGGTGGCGTGGACTACGAGCCCTCCCCTGAGACTTCCTTGGGCGCCATTGGCAAGGAACAAGGTGTCGATCCACGTGGACTGGCCTACGACATGATGATGATGGGAGAGGGCAGCGGCTTTCTGTACTTCCCCCTCTTCAACTACAGCGACCAGAACCTGGACATGCTGCACACCATGCACACCCATCCCCAGACCCGCATGGGCCTGAGCGACGGCGGTGCCCACTGCGGCGCCATCTGTGACGGCGGCATGCCCACCTTCATGATCAGCTTCTGGCCACGGGACCGCACCCGCGGCGACCACATCGAGCTCTCCGAGATCGTGCGCCGCCAGACCACCGAGACCGCAGCGCTCTACGGACTCAATGACCGCGGACGCATCGCCCCTGGCTACCGCGCTGACATCAACGTCATCGACTACGACAACCTGTCTCTGCGCAGCCCCAAGCTGGTGCATGACCTCCCCGCTGGTGGACGCCGCTTGATTCAACGTGCAGACGGCTACACCATGACCATCTGCGCAGGCGAGATCATCTTCAAGAACGGCGAGCCCACCGGCGCCATGCCCGGACGACTGGTGCGCGGCGCCCAAGCCGCACCTGCTCCCGCAAACTGAGCACAGTGAAGGGAGGACAAGGGTGTAGAATCCAGCCATGATTCTGCTCCTGTCCTCCCTCTCTCTGGCCGCCACCCACCAGGTCTCAAGCTCTCTGAGCGTAGACCAGGCCGTCGCCCTCGCCGCGAGCGGTGATGAGATCCGTGTGCCTGCTGGAGAGTGGCCCGCCAACGCCGACGCCACAGGCAAGAGCTTGAGCTTCGTCGGCGAGGATGGGGCCATCTTGACCTCCACCTCTGGCGGGACCAGCTTGTGGGCCAGCAGCGGCAGCCTGGACATTGACGGCCTGCGCTTCGAAGGCGCTGGACGCGCGCTCTCCATGGGCAACGGCACCCTGAGCCTGAACCAAGTCGTGATTGACGGCGGCCGGGGGGACTGGGGCGGCCAGATCTACGTGGAGTACGCCACCCTCAACATCAGCGAGAGCACCTTTCAGGGGGGCACCGCCGAGGACTTTGGTGGCTCCATCTTCGCCTTGAGCAGCGTCATGGACATCCAAGGCAGCACCTTCGATGAGAACACCGCTGGCAACCACGGCGGCGCGATCGCCATGGCCTTCAGCAGCGAGCTGACCCTGGTGGACACCGAGTTTGTGGTCAACCAATCCTCGGCCAACGGCGGCGCCATCTATCTGTCCGGAAGCAGCGCGGACCTGGGCAACGCCAGCTTCTCCGGGAACGCCATCTACGATGGCTACGGGGGCGCCGTCTACTTGATTGAGTCCACCGTCACCGGCGACGGTGTGCAGTTCACCGACAACGAGGCCACCTATGGCTACGGCGGCGCCATCTATGGCGAGACCAACGTCGGCCTGACCCTTGAGAACTGTACATTCGACGGCAACAATGCCTACAGAAACGCCGGTCAGATCGGCATGTACTACGCCTACGGTCCATTGAGCCTGACCAACTGCACTGTGACCGGCGGCAACTCAGCCCAGGGTCACGGCGGCGGCATCTTCACCTACGTGTGGGTCGATCTCTCGCTGATCGACACCGTCGTCTCCGGCAACACCTCCCGGTACCACGGCGGCGGCGTCTACCAGTACTACTACGGCAGCACCACCATCCAGAACAGCGAGATCAGCAGCAACAAGTCCAAGGACTACAGCGGCGGCGGAGCCTACCTGTACTACATCTGGACCGGCTCCAGCATCACCATCCAAGACAGCGTCATCGCCAACAACAAGGCCAAGCTGGAGGGGGGAGGACTCTGGATGCGCTACGCCGACAAGCTGGACTTGAACAGGGTGGACCTGATCGACAACAGCGGCGAGGAAGGTCTCTACGGCGGCGGCATCTTCATGTCGGGCACGCAGACGGCGAGCCTGCACGAGATGCGCATGGCTGGAAACACGGCCACCTATGGCGGCGGCTTCTACGCCACGGCGACCAGTGTGGCTGCCGACTGGAGCAACGTGCTCGTGCAGGAGAACCTGGCCCGCATCGGCGGCGGCGGCTGCTTCGTGAGCAGCGAGCTGCTCACGACCACCAACATGAGCTTCTTGGGCAACCAGGCCTTCGACTCTGGAAGCGCCCTGTGCCTGTACGAGACCCACGGTGAGTTCACCAACCTGCTCTTCGCAGGCAACCTCGGTGCAGCAGCCATCCACGCCGAGGACACCGACAGCGGCTTCTACTCCACCTTCAAGTACAGCGCCTTCGTGGACAACGAGGTGGGCCACCTGGGAGGCGAGTTGCTGGCCGAGGAGCTGGCTGAGACCGGGAACCTCACCGACTTGGACGCCGGCGTGATGGGCTGGAGTCCGGATGGCGACTGGGCCAACGACCGCATCGTGCTCAGCCCCACCAGCCCCTTGATCGACGCCGGCGACCCCGCTCTGCTCGATGGAGACGGCACCCGCTCCGACATCGGACACCACGGCGGACCCACGGACATCTTGGAGGACGCCGACGGCGATGGCTGGGACACGCGCTACGACTGCGATGACACGGACGCCAGCGTGAACCCGGACGCGACGGAGATCTGGTACGACGGCGTGGACAGCGACTGCCGCGGAGACTCCGATCTGGACCAGGACGGCGACGGCGAGATCACCATGGAGTTCGGCGGCAATGACTGCGATGACACCGACCCCAACGTCATCGAGTGCTTGGACACCGATACGGACACCGGCACCGACGCCCCTGGTGACTCCGAGGACCCAGGGAACTGTGGCGGGTGCGGCGGTGGACTGGGCGGCGGACTGTGGGTCTTGGGCTTGATGGCCTTGATGCGCCGCAGAGACGCTTAGACCAGACCCAAGAGCGCCGAGCGTCGGGCCACCATCGCGTGCCAGAGGTGGTCTCTCAGCGCACGAACCGGCCCTGAGCGCCTCAAGTCTGGGTGGGTGAGCAGCCACATCGGCCAGTCCAAGACCTTGGGCTCCGTACGGCGTACCAAGTCCGTACAGGTGTCGGCGAAGAGACACGGCAGCCAGCTGGCCCCTGCCCCACGCTCGGCGGCCAGCACCAAGGTCCCGTAGGTGTTCATGGTCACCGCGTAGCTGCTCTCTGGGCTGTAGAGCTGTCGGTGCCGCTCCAAGTGGCCATCCGGCGACTCCAGCGGGTCCCAGCCCACCCAAGGAAGGCGCTCCACAGGGACCGCAGCGAACTTGGCGTGGGCATAGACCGCCAGCGCCATGGGCCCGATGCGTTTGCCGATCAGATGCTCGGGTGGGTTTGGGGTCACGCGCAGCGCCAGGTCGGCCTCACCCCGGCTCAGGTTGTGCAGCTCGTCCCCGTTGATCACGTCGACCCGGAGCCCAGGATGCAGGTCTGAGAACTCCAGAATCACATCCATCAACGGCAGCGTCAGCAGCTCCGTCATGGCCAGGCGAATCACGCCGGTGAGGGACTCGCTCTCTCCTGCGGCCTGTCGCTTGGCCTGAAGCAGCAGGCCCTCACACTCCTCCGCCGCTTGCACCCAGTGCTCCCCCGACGCGCTCAACTCAACGCCGCCGCGCAGGCGCTCAAAGAGTTTGCAGCCCAGCACCTCCTCCAGGTGACGCAAGCGCCGACTCACCGTGGTCTGGTCCACCCTGAGCGCGGCGGCACCGCCCGTCAGAGAGCCCGCCCGTGAGACGGCCAAGAGAATCCGCAAGTCATCCCAGCGCTCGAGCATCTCAACCTCCTGCCTGCATTCACGCAGCACCATGCCCCATAACTGCCTGCATTTTTGCAGGTGGCCACGGGGCGAGCTTCGACTCCTCAGCGGACGGGGCCCGCCCTACTTTGTCGGAGCGAACACAACAGGATCCCACCATGCACACCGTCACCGTGACCCGCCAGATGTCCCACTCCCCAAAGAGGGTTTGGACGCTGCTCGCCGACTTTGCCAACACCTATGTTTACCACCCCATCGTCGCCGAGAGCGCCTCGACCAACAACCAAGACACCGGTCTGGGGGCCGCCCGCTACTGCCAGATGTACGACGGCAATCGGGTCGAGGAGAAGATCGTGGACTGGGACCCCGCGGCCCGCCGCTACCTGGTCCAAGTCACCGAACACGGCCCATTCCCCCTCACCCACATGACCGCTGAGGTCCGGGTGGAGGCCCAAGGTGACGGCAGCCAGGTCAGCTATCACTTCGAGTTCACCCCGAAGTTCGGTCCCATGGGCTGGGTCATGGCCAAGCTGGCCCTGGAGAAGGGCTTCACCAAGCTCGGCGACCAGCTGCTCGAAGGCATCGATCAGCACCTCAGCACCGGCCGCCTCATCGAACAGGACGGCGCCTTGGGCGCTGCCGCCTGACCCACACCGCTCTGGGGATTCCAATGAAGATCAAGACCCTCGCCCTCTCTGCCCTGCTCTTGAGCACCGCCTCCGCTGTGGCAAGCATCGCCGTGGCTCCGAACGCCCATGCACAATCCATGGAGAAGAAGTACCGTGTCGTCGAGGTCAGCAGGACCATGTCGCACAGTCCCCAAGCGCTCTGGCAGGCTGTGGCCGGCGACTACGGCAACATCGCCAACAGCCACCCACAGATCGTCTCCTCCGAGTACCAATCCGGGAGTCTAAAGGGGGAGCTTGGCGCCGAGCGAAAGTGCAACTTTGACGGCGACAACAAGTCCTGGACACACGAGAGAATCGTGGGCTGGGACGAGGCCAACATGGTCATGACCAACGCCGTCATCACCTCGGACAACTATCCCTTGGACGCCGACAACAGCCGGGCCATCTACAGCGTCATCCCCACCGCCGACGGAGGCTCTACCTTCAAACTACTGACGTGATCACTCCTGTTGAGCCTACTCGCACTCGCCCCTGAACCCGTTGGCGGCGTTGCTCAACGCTCGACGGGCTGCCGCACGCCTTCGGTCTCGCGCCTTCCCAGCGGGCCCAGGTTCTTCGCGCCAGCAGGCTCAACAGTTCGGACCACGTCAGTACGCTTCGAGTTCCGCACCGACCCGGCCTTCATGGGCCCGATGGTGCAAGGCAAGTTCGAGACCCTGCTCGAGCAGTACATGGTCGCGGTCGACCACTACCTGAGCACTGGAGAAGCGGTAACGATGGAGAACTTCGCTGAGATCGAGAAGATGTATCAATAGGCAAGAGGACCCCCTGGCCACAGGAGCCAAGGGGTCCACGGTCTCCCTACCAGCTGCCCTTTCGAACACGCAGCAACCAGGCCTCGATGGCGGGGCGGTTGGGCACCCGCTCTGGCAGCGCGCTGGACTCCAGAGCCTCCGCCAAGCCGGCCTCCAGGACCGGCCAGTCCTCTCTCACACAGACATCCAAGGCCTCCGGGATGCGCGCTTTCTCAGCATGCTCCGCTTTGTAGGCGACCAGCTCCTTGACCAGGCCAAAGCGCCCATCGGCCAAGACCCGAACGTCCGTCTCCAAGCGCCCGGTCCGCATCAAGTGCATCCCGGTCAAGGCCACACGGTAGGCGTACAGAGCTGTCTTGGCCCGCTTGTGCAGGCCGTGCTCCCGCTGCATGCCTCTGAGAAAGCCTCGGTAGTGCCGAGACAGATCCCGCGAGACAGAAGCACGAACCAGAGCCTGCAGCTCCTCGACGCCGTCCACCAACTGGATGGGCGAGAGGATGCGCTCCAGGACGTTGCCGCTGCCGCGAAGCAAGAGCGCAAGCGCATGCCCCAGCTCGTGGGTGGTCAGGTCGCACTCCACGCCCTCAAACACCATCAAGCGGTCGTGGGCAGGCGCACGGGTGTGCAGCCCCACAAGCTCCCGGGTCGGAGCCAGGTGGATGCCCTTCATGTCGATGTCGGAGTCGGGGGATGGGAACCCATAGATGTGGGCACCGGTGACCCCACAGAGCAGCACCGGGTGAGCGGGTCCGTGCTGGGTCAGAAAACGCTCGGCGAGCGCGAGGTCAGGCAAGGTTGCTTCAAACATGGCTTCTCCCAAGGCAAGTCGCGGGAGATGCGCACGCTCTGAGGGCAAGGCAAGCGTGAACCTTCAAAAACGACCCCGGCTCAGTCCTGCTCCAACCCCGCCTGGGTCAGCCGCACGCACAAGGCATCCACCTCCGCCTTGTCCACCCCCTTGGGCACCACGCTCTCCATCCCCGCCAGTTTCACCTTGGCGGCCTGGGTCCAGTCCCGAAGCTGCTCAAAGGACCAGCCACCGGCCTTGATGTGCAACAGCTCCTCCGCGTCCCGGTCCCCGCGCCAGACATGCACCTGGCCGGTGCTCACGATCTCCATGCCCATGCGCAGCAGGCGCACCAAGTGGGCCCCGTGTTTGGTGTCGTAGCCATGCTCGGCCTCCAAGGCCGCGCGCTTGGGATTCCGCATCTTGAGCCAAGACTGGTAGCGCTTGTGCTCGCCTCGCGCGTGCCGCCAGCTTCGCTCCGCCTGCATCACCGCCATGAGGTTATCGTCCAGGCCCACCCAACGGGCCGCCGCCTTCCAGCGCGCCTCATCACTGGCCAAGTTCCACTCCGCCAGCGTGCTGGCGAGCTCTTCTCGGAGCTGAATGCGCAAGGCAGGCTCCAAGTCGGTCCAATCCGGCGCCCACGTGTCCAGCTGTTTTTGTATCGCCGCCTCCGCTGCCTGGAGATGGTCCCGAGGCACGAGGGTGCGCTCAGGAAGGCCAAAGGCTGCCCTGGATGGCGCTACCTTGGGGCCGGCGTGGTGCCAGCGGTGATGCAACTCAATTCGCTGGAGTTGAGAGGCCGCGTAGCCCCCAAAAGTGTGTCTGCACTTCTCGGAAACGAAGAGCCCGCGCGCCTCTATCAGGCGCTCCCCCATCGAGGTCAGGCGCACCCTCTCGGAGTCCCGCGTATACAAAAACTCCAGGATGTTGGGGTTGCCAGCCCACGCCAAGCGCAGCAGCTTGGCCAAGCTGTACACCGTGCCCTCGAGCTTGGAATCAGCGACCACTGACTGGAGAGCAGGGGCCAAGTCCTGAGCAAATACGGCAAGCTTCTCTGGTCGGTTTTCCTGCTCAAAGGCAGAGAACACACCCTGGACTTGCGTGCGTGTGGGAAGAGCGACCCCCAAGATATCTACGTCCGAGTTCGCCCCGGCCATGCCATGGGCACGAGAGCCCGCCAGGGCGACCAAGATGCTGCGGGAACGAAGCTCAGACACACAAACCTCCGGCGCTGACCCTATTCACGCAGGCAGAGAGCGGCGAGGCTACTCCAGCAATGCGGTGTAGAGCGCGCCCAGCTCTAGTGCCTTCTCGCTGTGCTGCTGCACCGGCTCTCCAGCGAGCAGATCCACCACTTCGTAGGGGTCCTCCTCCAGGTCAAAGAGCTGCTGCTCCAGGCCATCGGGGGCGACCAGTTTGTAGCGTGCATCCCGCATTGCCCAGCCCATCGGAGTGCTGGGGTCGTCGTCCTCTCCAAAGTGCTCGATGTACAGGGACTGGCGAGGTCCGGGTTGGCCTGAGAGGACGGGCACAAAGGACTGCCCATCGACCTCTGGGACTGCGGCCCCCGCCAGCTCCAAGAGCGTCGCAAAGACATCGGTTGTGTGGACCAAGTCCGCGCTGCGTCCGGCGAGGACGCCAGGTCCAGAGACCACCATCGGCACGTGGGTACCGCCTTCATAGATGGAGCCCTTGGCGCCGCGCTCTGCGTACATGTCCCCTGCGACCTTTCCTGGGGTGCCGTTGTCCCCCATGAACAAGACCACCGTGTTGGCACGTTGATCCGCTGGCAGAGAGTCCAGCACCCGGCCCAGCTCCGTGTCCAGGGCCTCCAAGGTCGCCCTGTAGTAGTCGCCCGAGTTCCGGCGAATGTCCGCTTCGCTGCCGCTCAGCTCGGTCTGGCTGTGCAGACCTTCCGGCGGAAGGTGAAAAGGACTGTGGGGAGCGTTGAAAGCCAACCACAGAAACCAAGGTTCATCCTGCCCTGCCAACCAGTCCACCGCGTGGTCGGCCAGGGCACTGGTGGTGTACTGGTTCACCTGCATGGAGAGCCCATTGTGGACCGCCGTCCAGGAGTAGTAGTCGGAGACCGAGCCGGAGAACAGACCGTAGTACTCGGGCACACCGAGGGTCTCGGGGTGGTTGTCGTCGTCCCCCTGGCCGGAGATGTGCCACTTGCCCACCAGGGCCGAGCTGTACCCAGCCTCCCCCATCGCATCAAAGAGGCTGTACTCCTCCGAGGACAGACCCGGCTCCCGCCTCTCAATCACTGTGCCCACACCCGTGCGAAAGCCGTAGCGACCCGTCATGAGCATGGCCCGGGTCGGAGAGCACAGCGGCGCTGCATACGCCGTCTCAAGCACCATGCCGTCCGCGCACAAGGCCTCCAGAGTCGGCATGGACGCCGGACTGTTGCCCACGCTGTGACAGGGGGATGCATCCAAGCCCATGTCGTCGGCAATCACCAACAGGATGTTGGGCCTCTGCGAGACAGCTGTGTCTTGATTCGAAGCGTCGCACGCCACGATGAAAGCAAGGGCAAACAGAGACATGAGAACTCCAGAAGGAGCACTCCCTCTAGCCCGGCAAGGCGCGCAGAATTCCTAAGCTTTGTAGGGATTTCCAAGCGAACGCAAAGGTCGCTTTAGCCCAACAAGCCCTCGACCACCTGCACCCCGGGGTGCACCGTCTCCGGGTCGATGTCCAACATCGCCAAGAGCGTCGCGCCCAGGTTCGCGGCCTGGACTTCGGTGCCCTCTCGGTCCTCCTCGCCGCTGGCAAAGTCAATGAGCTTGCCCATGCCGTAGCTGTCCAAGCCACCCACCGTGCGGCCTCCGGCGATGCCCGGTCCGACCATCAGCAGGCTGGTGTAAGGCCAGTGGTCCTTGCCCTCGGCCTCGTTCAGTTTGGGCGTGCGGCCCATCTCGGACATCACCACCACCAGGGTCTCATCGGCCTGGGTCGGCAGCACATCGCCAGGGGTAGAGCCCAGCCGGTCCATCAGCTCGGAGACCCCTGCAAAGAGCGCCTCAAAGTTGGTGGACTGGATGCGGTCGTTGTCGCTGTGGGAGTCCCAGCCGCTGCCGCTGCCGGTGAAGCCCAGAGTGACGCAGCGGGAGATGCCCATCGAGAGCGCGTCCACGGCCATGCGGGCTTGGGAGCTCAGGTCGGTGCCCCCGTTCCAGTCCATGACGTGCAGGAGATCTTCCAGGTTCGCCGCCCGCTCCAGGCTTGCGCCATAGGCCGCCAGCAGCTCCTTCTCCTTCCCTGGGGTCGCGGCGAGCTCCGCTGCACGCGCGCGTGAGGCCAGGTAGGCATCCATCACGTCTTCGGCCTGCTTCCGCGGCGGAACCGCAGGCTTCTCGCCCCAGGTCATGATGTCTCCGCTGAGCAGCCCTTCCAGCTGGCCAGAGGAGCCCGCACGGGTCACCGCGGCGCCCATCTCGCCAGGGAAGCTGGGCCCCCCGACGACCAGGTGTGGCAGGGGGTACTCGGACATGGAGTGACCCGCGGCCACTGCCGCAAAGTCCGGGGAGCCGTCTGCAGAGGTGCCCGTCAAGGACAGGCGCAGGCAGTTCTCGTGGGCCACGGAGGGCATGAGCACGCCGTTGAGGATGAGCGCCTTGGAGCCGTGTCGCTCCATGAAGCTGCGCACGCCGGGGCGGTCTGGATGGTCTACAAAGACCAGGTCTCCCACGGTGCCAGCCTGGGCCTGGCGCTCCATGTCCACGGCCCCGTTGTCGAACTCGCCGGCGAAGACCCGCGTGGGGTCCCATCCGCCGTAGTTGTAGACCAGGACCAGCTTCTTGGTCGCGGTCCCAGCGGCCAGTGCGCGTCGGCTCAGGCCCACAGAGGCCAAGCCGCTGAGCCCCAAGGCTCCGGCCATTGCTTGTAGTGACTGTCGTCTGGTGATCATGGACGGGCCTTCAGGGGGTGACCGAGAATAGCCGCTGCGACCGAGAGCCTCTCGGGGCCCGGCTGGCAAGGCGATGTGACGAAGGAAGGCCGTGGCCTTTCGAGGAATAGCAACGCCGCCAGGTGGGATTCCGGGAGGCTCGAATCGCGTCGGGTATCGATGGTCACGCCCTAATACAACAGGAAGTCAGGGTCGCGGAGCAGCACTGAGAGCAAGCCTGCCCAGGCCGCCTCCCCGCTGCCTTCGAGCTCGAAGAGCGCCTCCCACAGCTCCAGGTTTGCCTGGACCTCGGGGCCATCGGCGGCAATCTGCTTGCCGAACACACGCAGGTGGAGGAGTTGGATCTGAGCGACCATCACCTCCGGCTGGGTCTTGGGCGTCTCGGAGAAGTTCACATGGATGAACAGCGTGGGCGCATCCGAGGCCACGTCTTGCGCGACGGCGTACTGCGCAGAGGCCTGGGCCAAGCGCTCCTGCACCAAGACCATCGTGGTCGTGGGCTCGGTGGCCGCTTGGGTCACAAAGTTGCCGTCCACACCACCGGCCAGGGTGCGTAGACCGCGGGAGTCTGTGCGCATCATGTCGTAGCCATCGTCGATGAAGCGGTAGCCCGTGATGTCCTGAATCGCGGAGGCGAGCTGGTCCGTTCCCATCAGGCGGGGCCCAGTGGTCTCGGTCGGTGCCGCTTGGTAGGCGGCCGTGTCCACCACAGCCCGAAACAGAGGCTTGAGACGCAGCTCCTCGCTCAGGAAGACCTCACGCAGTTCAGTGAGCGTGGCGGTGTCGTGTAGCTCAATGTCCCGGTGCAGCAGGCCGGTGTAGACGTGGTCTACGCCGCAAGTGACCAGGCGTGGGTCCGCAGCCAGCATCTGTCCAAGGTCACCCAGGCTTCCGCCCGGCTCGCCAAAGTAGGCGGGCTCCACTTCCGTGGTTGTGGTCCAGAGGCGCTCGCGCTCTGGGTGGAAGGTGCTGATGTCCGGGGCCGAGTTGTAGTCGACGAAGTAGAAGCCCCACAGATAGCTGGCCAAGGGGTCCAGGCTGTAGTGACAGGCCACGCAGCCATCGTTTGTGGCCAGGGCCTCGTTCACCGCGTCGGCGTCCAACAGGTTCACGTCCCGCTCAAACTCGATGGGCTTGCCCAGGTAGTCCGTGCACAGCAGGGTCTTGGAGACCGCGTTGGCCCTGCCCCGGTTGGCGTTGGAGGCGTTCGACATGTAGCGCCACCAGAAGGAGTTGGTGGCCAGGATGCCGGCCGCCGGGCGCTCATCGGTGTACTGCGCGGGCTGGAAACCCTCGCCCTCTTGGCGCTCCAGAGGCCACATCTGCGCCATCAGGGGCGTGGCCATCGTCCAGTCGCCGCGCACCACCTCGGTGTAGGGCAAGTCTTCGGTGGCCACGTGGGAGAAGATCCACAAGGTCTCCTCCCCAACGTCGGCAGCCAGCTGCGGTTGAAGGCTGCTGTCCAGGGCGTAGTCCGTGGTGTCCACCGTCCAGGAGTCCTGGCGGGTCAGCAGCACGTTGGCGTACAAGGCGCGGACCTGGGCGCCGAAGCGGGGGTCCTCTAGCATGCCGTCGACCAGCTCGGGCAGCACGCTGGGGTCTTCCTGCACTGCAGTGACCTCGGCGATGGACGGGCGCACACCGCGCAGGTCGATGGAGATGCGCGAGAGCAGGGCCACCGGCTCCAAGGGGGTGAGCTCAATCGCCTCCACAACCTCTGGATCTGGGGCAGTGGACGGCTCCAGCGGCGAGGCGCAGGCGCTCAGGGCCAGCAATACGAGCAGGCTGCATCGGCTCAGTGCCATGGGCTCTCTCCCCAACCCAGAAGACCTGAGAAGTCCGGGCAGACCTGGCCAAGGGGCTCGCCGTCCAGCCAAGCTTGACCACATCCATCACAGTCTGGTGGATACATCGCTACGCCACCGCTTGGTGGCCCGTCGAACTGTACTTCGTACCAACGACCCTCGGAGTCCCGCAGCGAGAAGAGTCCGCTGGGCTCATCGGGGCAGGGGGAGCCGCGCAGCGCGTCGTAGATCACCACGCCTTCCAGGACCGCCGCGTTGATGGGCCCGTCCATGTTGGAGACCGCGCTGTTCAAGTACAGGTACTTGCCCCCGGTGGGCGAGACATTCGCGCTCAGGGTGTGGTCCAGACGCCAGCCACTGTCCAGCCAGGTCTCCTCAAGACCGGCGTTCTCCGTGGAGAATTCGCCCCACATGTCGTGGTAGAAGTAGGTGTAGCCGTTGCCTGTGTGCAGGTACTTCTGAGCCGAGCTGTAGCCCGCTGCAGACAAGACCTCGCCGTCGGCCCCTTCGATGCGCGCCGAGCCGTAGAAGTAGCCGACGTACTCGTAGTCGTAAGAGCCGTTGGTGTAGGGCTCCTTGAGGTAGGAGCGCCCATTGCCCGCAAAGCCGCCGCCCATCTCACTGGTGCAGTTGTCGATCCAGTAGTACTGCCCGTAGTTCTCGTAGTACGAGGGGTAGTAGTAGGGGCAGTAGCCATCGTCCGCTTCCACCCGCAGGCCCTCGTAGTTCTCGTGGAAGGGCAAGGGATCTACGTGGAGCAGAGCATCGATGGCTTGGGCGATGCCCACCGCGAGCACCTGAGGGGCCAGTGGCTCCTCCTCCGAGGTCTCCTCGTCCACCACGTAGGGCGTGGGGTCCGGATCCGCCTCCACAACGGGTTCAGGCACCGGTTCAACGATCTCGTTTTCAGGGCCTGAGCAGGCGAGGATCAGCAACAGGGACATGGGGCGGGCTCCGACCGACAGAATAGCAGGAGCGGCAGGTCCAAACAGGCTGTTCTGGAGGTGAGACTGCGGTCTCCCCGCCATCAACGAGGGGGCGAGCTGTGGTGCTCCCCCGGAATAAGCCAACCAACACCACCGCACCTGCACACGAGCTCATGCCGACCAGGGGGGGTGGCCCAACCCTCCGCAGTACTGGCAATCCGTCGCTTCCTTGGGTCGGCTCGGTCGAAAAGCGTTGAAGCCACTGTAGCGACCTGCACCCTGGACGAGCGACATGCGTTGCCAATTGGCAGATCATGAAGAGTGGTCCCTGGAAAAGCCAGCACATCATTTGGGCTTTCCCCCCCCATCAGGCGCAACAGAACCTGTCAACACCAGCACTGCGCGATTCAATCGGAACGGCGGATAAGACGAAGGCCCGCGCGGTTTGCAGAAGCACTAAAGGCCTTGGGCGAAGTCACGGAGGACCAATCACCCCGCGACCAATATGCGCCTCCAATAGTGTACGGCGTCGGCATACCATCAACGACCTCAACTATCAACTCGTCCGCGTTACCCACCGAGTCAGCAACTAGAGAAGAAGTCGGCGTGAAACTACCAACTTCTGCCAGTCCGCTGACCCCATCCGAGCAAGGGGCATAAAGCGAACGAACGTCACCATCATACCTCCTATACAAACTATCGACCCCCCCCTCGGAGAGCCGACTTTGATCTGAGACATTACCAAAATCACAAATATTGGCGCTATCCGCCATATCCGGTACCGAATACGCAAACGTGAATCTCCACCATTCATCTCCCGTAGGATACCTAAACCCAGAGGAATCCACATCAACCGTCCAACCCTTTCTACCTTTCCTATAGTAATGAGGAAGATTGTAGGCTGATGAAACCGTATTCGCAAAATTGAACGCTGAGTCGAGATCGACACCCATCACAGGTTTCGTCTCTCCACACCCTGCAGAAACGGGCGTAGGGTTTGAAGCAGTGCGATTGGACCAGTCTCCCTGAGTGGTTTCGTACACCGAAATCAGCATCCCATCCATACGAACCTCATCCAGCAACAAAGCCGAACCGGGGTACACCGGACAACGGTCATAGCTGGGGCCACCGCGATGGTGGCCGAGGCAACTCAGGCTAATGAGCCATAGAATCATACTGTTCTCCATAGTCTTGGGCCATCGGGACTGCCGTGCCATAGAAGCTACTATAGGTATAAGAGCTTCTGATCCTATCCATCTCTCTTTCCTCGATCCGTCCAATTCGGCGTTCCAAACTCTTCTGGCGCACTATTGAACCGGACCGCTCAACCCTCCGGTCCAACTTCTGCTTCTTCTGAACACTATGAATGAAAAACCCCAATTGCGCACCTCCGTCTGCGACGTCAACTCCCGTCACCCCCAATTCCATGGCCGTGATGGCACGGCTTTCCCACGCATCGACCTCCAGGTGAGCCATCGCGTCGATGTACTCTTCGCGTGTAATCGTCCTCTCCTCGGCCGCCTGATCTATCCGACGAAGCTCATCTAGTTGTGAACGATGGCTCAGTTCGTAGGCATAGTCAAGAGCCACGTCGATCGCGGTTCCGTTGATTCCAAGGTCTCTTTTCTGCAACTGAATGTCCCCTGTCACCATACTCGTCCAGGTTCCCGCATACCCAGCAATAACAATCGGCCCATGCGCTTCCGCTAGGCGTTCCAGATTCTGGACATGCGAAGTACTACGCGCAATATCGATACCATCCAGCATTACCTGGTCAAACCCTAAGGGATCGGGGTTGGTGATCGTGGGTCCATTGCTCGCCGTACTGGAGCCTCCCGTCGCAGTGCTGTCTTCATCGCCATTCAGTGCAGAAACCCCATCCAAGAAGAAGTCGTTCTGCCCCCGATCACCAGGCCCAAACCGTCGTTCGAAAGCAACCTCCGTCGAGTTTCTAGGCCCCAGAAAGACACCAATTTCGCCATCATAGTGCAGCCCACGCTTGGGCCCCCCAATATGACTATCTCCCAAGTCAATGGGACTCGACGTGCCCGAAGAGCTCTCACTTTCATCATGTGGCTCCGAAGGAGGCTCTGGGGCTGGCGACTGCGGTGGTGGACGCCCCCCACCAGTGATCAGTATGGGGGACGCGTCATAAATGGATTCATTCCCATCTGCTTGATACCCGGAAGGATCCGAGAACCCAGTCGGATTCCCCAACCCATACCGACTCCGAAATGGCCCCCCCGCCAGTCCGATCGGATCCGGCGACAAGAACCTCCCAGTCTCCGCATCATACAGCCTCTGCTGCGCCAACTGGACACCGGGTGTGTTCGGCAGGGTCTCCATACCCGCATAGGCAAAGCGGTCGTCCGTCGCACCCGATGGCACGGCTCCTTCACCAAACGCCGAGTTCACGTTCAGAATCTGGTTGTCGGAGCGCAGCAGAGTCCGGTTGGGACCCGAGAGGGTGTTCACGACACTCGTCCCGTCGAACTGGCCCAGAAGCAGCCCCTCAGCGACCACGTAGGTCAGCACGTCACTGGACGCATTGACGGTCTCGATGGGGTACTCGCCGAGTCCTAGTCCCCAAGTGTTGCGGCGCGCAGCCGCGCCACCTTCGTCATTCTCCCAAACCAGGCCGGCGGGCCCACGCTTGAACTCGTTCACCGTGTTCCCAGCGCTGTCCAGGACGTAGTTGACGCGCCCATCGGCCGCCCGCTCGTAGCTGTTGCCATGCTGGTCCGTCGTCACGCCGTCCCAGTCGTCGTAAGAGATGGCAGCGCCATCCACACTGGACAGAACGGCCCCGTTCCAGGCCATGGTCTGGGTCTGGACGCCGTTGGTCCAGGTCTCGGTCCGCCTACCAGCAGAGTCCAGGACGTACTCCAGGAGCTCGCCTGTGCCACTGGGCCCCCCTCGGAGCTCCTCAACCAAGAAGCCGGGCTCCTCGTAGTCGTAGTCGTTGAGGTAGAAGGCGCCCGTGCTGGAGTCTGCGATAGTCTCCTGCTTGAGGCGGCCACGCCCGTCAAAGATGCCCTCCCAGGAGCTTGTGCCCCAAGAACCTGTGCTCATCTTCTGGGTGATTCGCCCCATGCTGTCATAGGAGATGGAGGTGCTGTGTGAGCCAGGTGCCAGGATGTCGGTCGGGCGCTTGTTCGGATCGCGGGCAGTAACCTCGCCGACGACTTGGCCATCGACCTTGGCGCGTACGAGTAGGAAGTCATCCCCAAAGAGCCCACGGTCGTAGTTCAGCAAGGCGCCACTGGGGGTGACAACTGCCTTTAGGTCGCTGTTGTCGTACCACTCCCAGCTGGTGATTTGGGTCGACCCAGGGTTGACCGTCGTTTCGCGCTGAGAGGGCCGGCCACGGCCGTCGTAGTCCCACTCATGTTCGACTGAAACGGTCCCATCGATTCTCTCGGTGGTGTTCGGATTCCCATAGGCGTCGTGGCCCTGGGCCACGGTGTAAAGGGTAGATGTCCCGTCAACAACCATGGCCTGAAGAATGTTCCCGACGGAGTCTCGTCCATAGGTCGTCACTCGGTTCAGACCGCTTGCGCCACTCCAGGTCTCCCCCTGTACCCAGGGATACTCTCCGCCGCTGGTGATTCGCTGAAATGTCTTGGACTGCGTGTAGCCGCCACTGCCCCAGGTCTCGCTGGCCAGGAAACCGGCGTCATAGGTGTATGTGGTGTCCTCCTCCGGCCCCCCATAGGTCACCAGACGCCCAGCGTCCGTCCAAGTGTAGTCCTTGAAGTAGTCCGACCCCAGTGTCGGTGAGCTACCGGGCAGAGCCCCGTCAACCCACCCCCAATCCCAGTTCATAAAGCCAGTTGTAGAGTCGTAGTCCCAAGCACGGGTGGCCATGACGTTGCCAAAGGGGTCCGCGTGCTCCTGCAGAATGGCCTGCGAGCCACTCCAGTCCGTTGACACGGAGGTGCTGTCAGGCAAGATGCGAACCACCTCCCGCTGGTTCAAGTCGACATACTGGGTGGTGCTATTCCCAATGGCATCCACCGCGTCCGTGCGCAGCAAGCCAGTCAAGCCACCGTAGGTGGCTCCTTCCGTGTAGGAATATGTGTAGCCAGGTCCGCCTGCAGGGGACTCAAACGACACCCGGCCTCGGCTGTCAAAGCGGGTCTCGGAGACAGCACTCTCCTCGTCTTCATGAAGGCGAACGCGACCGAGAACATCACGCTCCCAACTCTCCCTACTGCCATCCACATAGGTCAGGTCTTGGAGCTGATCCCAGGCGTCGTAGGTGTAGGTCGTGGTCGCGGTGCCAAGGCCATGAACCGGCGTGACGGCATCCCAATCCAGTTGGTCCGCATCTGTCCAGCCCATCTCGTGTGCCCAGAAGCCGGTGCTCCCGGGGGCGCCGTACTCGACCCTCTCTGGGCGGTCCCAGGAGTCGTACTCGACATAGCGCTCAACGCCGTCTGCAAAGACCTCCGTCGCGCGACCCACATCGTCGTAGATGCGATCTTCGAGGGTAAAGGAACTCGCCGTGAGGGTGTCTGAGACCTGTAGGGTCTCAAGCAAGCCGGTCTTGGTGTAGAACCACTCCGTCAAGACGCCGTCCGCGTCCTCTTCCGAGAGCAGCTCACCACGCGCGCCATACTCTCGAGAGGAGAGTGCCCAAGAGCCTGTTGCGGCGCAGTCTCCGCGACAGGTCTCAATCAGACGCCCAAAGCCGTCGTAGCCGTAGCCCGTGACGACTCCGTTTACGTCGGTGTGGGTAGCCGTTTCAAAGCCAACGGGAAGGTAGCTGTAGCTCTCCGTTCCAGAGACCTTGGTTACTAGCAGAGGCCGATGCAGTCCATCATGCTCAACCTGCTCAACAACGCCCATGGTCGGATAGCTTCGTGCCAAGACGCCGTTGCTAAGAGAACTGGGGTTGGTGTAGCTCTGTTCGAGCAGCAGAGTTCGGGAGGAGCCGTCATCGTGGTAGCTACGCACAAGTCGGCCTGCTGTGTCGTACTCCGACTCAGCAACCACTCCGTCGGGGCGAGTCACCTTGGTCACCCGCCCGCTCAGGTCATGCTCCCAGGTGGTCTGACGCGTGCAGGACGCCTTTGACCGGGTCGTATCACTCATACAATCCGCAGGCGATGCTAGCCCAGCGGAGTCCCGTCGCCCGAGCCAGTCGTAGTTGGCCACACTGGTCAAGCCAGAAGGAGCTGTGCGCTCGATTTCCCGTCCGAGGGGGTCCAGCTCCCAAGAGCCGCGAAACTTTCCGTCGACCTGAACCTCGCCGCCGAGAGTGTCCCTTTCTCCCCTGACCTCCCGACCAAGGGCGTCGTAGACGTACATGATGTTGGGATGGTAGCGGTACTCCGTCTCGACGTAGGACCCCACGGTTGAATCATGGCTTGGGGACCGCACAAAGCGCACGCGGCCGCGCTCATCGTACCAATAGGCCGTTCCGTTGGGTTCCCCAACACCAGGAATGACCAAGAAGCTGTCCCCTGCAACGCCGGGCTCAAACCACTGTGTCTCGGCGTGAAGACGCCCGTTGTCTGAAGAGTAGATCCACTCCTTCTGGCGAACGCTGTTCGGAAGACATGCGGTCCCAGAGCTGTTCTCATCACAGGCGTACTCGAGGACCTTGCGGCCCCAGGTATCGTTGAAGTACTCACCGCTCTCACCCGTGCTCTTGGCCCACCCCCCACCGTAGAGATGGCCATTTCCATCGACGTAGGTGTCGTACTCGACCTCGAGCGCAGAGGTCACGCTGCCACCAGAGAGAACCTCCGTTCGAGTCCAGTCTACGCGCCCAAGTCCATCATGAGTCCACGACTGCTCCACGCCGACGGCCTCTTTCGCTGTGAGACGACAGACCGCATCGTAGGTGTAGCTTGTCGTTCGGCCAGCTGGATCAATGTAGGTGTCAGGCTGACCACACCACGTTCCTCGCGTCCAGGTCTGGGATTCTCCTTCCGGACCTGTCCGTGCGTAGAGTCCACCGTCCACACCCCCGCTGCCTGACCAGCTGTACTGGGTTGTGGCGCAAGGGCCCGTTCCATCTCCGCACTCACTGACCTGAGTTGGCAAGTCAAAGGCAGCAAAACCCAAGCGCAGAGTGTTCTGGAGCTGAGCACCGCTATGATCCACCGTTGTGGAGGAGATAAGCTGCGCACCCCAGGCAGCAGCGTCCCAGCTGTACGCGAAGGTGCTCTCCAGATCATCGTCAGGCGTGCTGGTGTCTCGATCCTGATAGAGCTTGACCACCTTGCTGAATGCGCCAAAGTCAAAGCGCGTGACTGACTCCACATAGTTTGTAGACATCACAAGCGCGCCGACCGGGCGCCAATAGTCCACCCAGGCAAAGTCAATGTCCGGAATCCCCAACAGCGTGCTCTTGGGATCCACAATGGCGGTGTTCGGCTCCCCAAGCAACAGCCCCGGTTGGTGACTGTCAGAGAGCGTAGCTATGGCAAGCGCTGGGTGGGCGCTCCAGTCCTCGGCCCATGCAACGGATGCGGTGTACGCCGATGGCTCGCCAGCAGGGACAGCTTGGGCCCATCCCAGCGCAGCGTGAATCTGTGAATTGGGCAACGGTGCCGAAAGATCGCTGTAGCAGTCCTGAATCAGATCATCTGCCGAGACGGTCTGCTCCCGGACAAGACCTGCTCCCGTGAACACGTCTCGCCCATGATCAATATCGTAGGAACAAACTCGCTGAACAGGATTGAAGTAGGGCGGCTCCAGGTCATACTCTCTGGACGCCTCTCGCAGATGACTGTTCCAGCGGAAGGTATCCAGCGTTCCGTCCAGTCGGTAGGTTGTTGGCGGTCGTTCAAATGGAGGTTGACTTCCCAGTTGTAGAAGACCAAACCAAGAATGTCAAAACGCTCAAAGGAGGGAGTCATCTCAAGAAAGTCGACAAAACCGTCCCCGTCCCAGTCAGCTGAGAGAGTCGAATGAGGCAGCGGAAACTGGGCGCCAATCTGGGTCATTGGAAGAATCGTACCGACTGCGCGGGCATCGTCGGCGGCTGCACCTACAGACCCTGAACTCGTGAGTTCGTAGCCCTGTGCGATGCCGTTGTGGATTCTAGCGGCGGCCAACTGCGTGTATGGCACCCCAGAGGTTGCGCTACCATGTGTATTCACTTGGATCAACTCAGCCTGTCCGCTGCGGTTGACGTCGATAAAGGCGGCGTTGTTCGCGAAGGTGTGAGCAAGCTTCAGGGCCGGATCGCCTAGTCCCGAGTAATCAACGTGGGCCATCCACGGCTGACCCGCGCTCAGCCCTGAGTCGTAGAACCCACCACGACCATCACCGTAGAAAATCCTGGAGTATGCCGAATCTAAATCAGGAACGTCCTTGGACGTTGTCGCCCAGAAGACATGGGTCTCGGTCACGGTGTCACAGTCGTCGGAATCGACGGAACCGAGCGCATCGGCAGTGGCTGTCTCCAGACAGTCCAGCACCTCAACGCTGTATTGCCGAAGCTCCGCAGAAACCTCCTCTTCCGTCCAAGACAGGTAGAGTGAGTACGCCACGTCCAAAATGCCATCACCGTTGATGTCTGATAGGCGGGCCTGATTCGTATAATACTCGGATGCGCTGAAGTCCGGCATCTGATTCAGCGGCGTTAGATTTGCTGCGGAAGAACAATCACTATCGGTGGTACCCGATACATACCCACAATTGAGCGCGGCCTGAAAGCCAGACGCCGTGATCGCTGAGGGCAGGTCTTCCAGCGGCAGGGCGAGTGCTCCCATTGAGGTGAACAGCGCCGGGCTCCCGCCTTGATTTTTGTACCAGACCGTTCCCGCGGACGAAGGATGATCGGGGTTGGTCTTGACGACCAAGTCTGCCTTTCCATCTCCGTCCACGTCTGCGAAGGTTCCGTGCTTGAAGTCTTCGACCAGAATCGTTGACGGGAGAGACGTAAAGGAGGAAGAGGCCCGGTCATAGGTTGTCTCCGTGACAACCGGCGACGAACCGGAATTGTCCACACTGAGCAGCTCGACTTGCCCGTCTGCATCCAAGTCGACAAAGTCGAATGGATTGCCATCAGTGGCATTCCAGGTGCTTAGGCTGATATTGGAACCAAACCAAGCATTCCAGTCGTTGGCCACGACCGTACCCGAACTGAAGTGAGGCTCATGAACTTCACCAATGCCAAACGGACCCGGGGCCGCCCCGCTTGAGTCCACGTTCTGGTAGGCAGTACCGGAGGCGTGGGTGCAGCTCCCTACCTCACCGAGCGAAGCGCTATAGTCCCAGGCAACAGACGGGCCGCTGCTGACGGTCGTAGGCGGACGAGAGCACTTGAAGGCGAAGACTACGAAATCTGAAAAGGCATCCCCGTCGAGGTTGACGGCCATGGGGATGGTCCAATGGTTGCCTATGTAGGCCGATGTGTGCTCTCCATCGCCATAAATCGGTGAGGGGAGCTGGGCAGCATAGTCATCTGGAGTGGAAGTGTGTTCCGTCCACGAGTCCGCAGCTTTGGTGTACTCGGCGGCGCGGAGGACAAGGTCGTTTCCGGAAGCGCCCACGGCTCCGGCACGCTGGATAAGGTGCGCCAACTCAGAGAGTTCCGCACACGCACCTGGAGTTCCACAGTCACTGTCATGGTAATCAACGGAGTAGCGTGAAAAATGTGCGCCTCCTGCGCTTACCCGGAGCTCCGACAAGCGTTGGGTGTGCAGCACGTTTCGTCCAGAGTGGGACGAATAGTAGGGATCCAAGCGGTCTTCGTAGCTAAGAACCAACTCCGCTTCACCGGCGGCCCAGGACACCATGGACAGCAGAGTCTCATTGGTGCGGGACACAGCAAGGGCCCCTCCTGCGGTGCCGCTCAAAAGGCTAGTCGGAATGGCAGCCTCGGAGTAGCTGTACAGCACCTCGTTGCCATATGGGTCGATGTGTTTTTGAAGGTGCCATTCCGCAGAGTTGCGAGTCCAAACCGGCTGTGTAGGGTCAATCAAGTCTAGCGCTCCCATACCGCCAGACTCACCATAATACCAGGTATGCCCATCCTTGGACCGCACCCAAAGGTGCAAAGGGGGGCTGTACTCAAACTTGGATCCGTCGTAAACCTCTGGTTCGAACCAAGTGCTGACGCCATCGGTCTGCTCAAAGAGCTGCTGACCATTCCAATAGAACACGTCAGCAACGGTGCTCGAGTCGCTGGGAATGCCGTTCCCAGAAGACCGCCGCCGGACTGACTCCGATGCATTGAGCATCCAGCCGCTACCCAGAATGCCATTGCTGACGCTTGGGCTCGCGACAACAGCCACTCTCGGACCGTGCCCCGCCTTTCCCTGCGGAACGTCTATGGCCACCGAATCCGACCAACTGCCACGACTGACCCCGGACCTGTCTGGAACGCTGTCCGACAGTGTCTCGGGCGAGGCCAGACCGTCATTCGTGAAGGCGTCATTCGCCTGTGCGGGCGAAGACACCATCATTGCTGTTCCCATAAAAACGGCAGACCAACACACACGTTCCCTAAGCATCACACTCTCCCCTTCAAGTCCACTCTGCCTACCAATCCACTACTCAACACCTGAGCTATCTCGAAGACAGCTCTAAACACTCGATCTCCCCTCCTGGGAAGAGACCACACATCACGCTCATCATCGGCAACGTATGCGCTATCGCATCGTCGAAAGCCGACACATCAATCTCTGAGAGTTTGAGGGTATCTCGCGCATACCGATAGCAGTGCCGCTCTTCCGAAGAGTCAGTGCCACAAACCGACCCCACCCCCCAAGCCTGGGACTCCAGACTGAGCTCTGCCAACACCGATGTTGCGTCAGGCGGGAAGTCAGTCCGAATCATCGTACAGCTGAATCCGGAATCTCCAACCATACAGCCCCCCTCGGATCCAACGACAAAGTCATCCGCACGAAGACCTTCAACGTCCCCCAAAACGGGGTGGTACAGCGCTCCGTCATACGGCAAGCCAAAGGTGGTCAGCAGCCCGTCTTGATCCATCCCTACCCAGTTTGCGTAGCCCCCATCGATCTTCTGGAGCAGCGGCACGTAGTCCGCCGCTTCGGCTGTCTCAAAACCGGTCTTCATGCAGTAAACCTGTCCGGACTCCGCCAGCATGCAGAGTCCTTCAACAGTGGGAGCCAGGCGAAGAAACTTCAGGCCTTCTAGGCCACCTACAGCGGGGTACAAGCTCCCGTCTTCCAAAATGGCGTAGGGCGCGTTGTACCAGGCGAAATCTACCTGTGATAGATGGACCGCCACATCGACAATGGCCTGAGAAGGCGGCTCCCAGTAGAGCTCCTGTACCTGCTGTTCGGAGCGATCTAGGCACTGCAGAAGCTCTCCTTCATGAACAAAACAAGCCCAATTGTCGTGCTCCGCGATGAAGGACGCTGGCGGCTCCACTGCGACGCTGTCCTCATCAACCGTGCGGCGGTCACACCCAAGGCCCACTCCGAGCAAGAGCCCAAACACGGGTGCGTAACGACCTGACAATCTTCCAGTATTCATATCCAACATGGTCTGCGTCCTCAGGAAGACTATCGGCCATGGGAAGGTAGACAAGCAAGCCCCCTTACTGTGCTGATCACAGCTGTTGAGCCTGATAGCCGCAAGCTCGGAACCAGCCT
>OJIO01000207.1_pt1 | contig 45973 bp, 35 predicted proteins | sample 1595621 | NCBI WGS metagenome assembly OJIO01 (sample SAMN05416776, study PRJEB24817) | seawater metagenome | isolation source: Sea water | place: Canada:Atlantic | collected 2013-07 | reverse complement strand
AGAACGAGCAGGGCCTGTACCACGTGCAGGGCTGTGTTAAACCCGAGGAGATTGTCAGTACGGCGGCCACCATCCTACTGGATGAACTCACCGGTCGAGATACGCTCACTGCGCCCACCGATGTTGCCCAGTTCCTGCAGATGGCTCTGGCCCAGGAAAAAAACGAGGTCTTCGCGGCCATCTTCCTCAACAACAAACACAAGGTGCTCAGTTTCGAGACCCTGTTCACCGGCACCATTGATGGCGCGGCAGTGTATCCCCGTGTGATCGTACAGCAGGCCCTTGCCTGCAATGCAGCCGCCGTAATCTTTTCCCACAACCACCCCTCCGGCTGCTGTGAGCCCTCACGGGCAGATCAGCAAATTACCAAGCGCCTGTCTGATGCCCTCGCGCTGATTGATGTGCGGGTGCTCGACCACTTTGTGGTGTCCCGCTCCGAGTGGGTCAGCCTGGCCGAACGCGGCATGGTTTAACCCCTTCCTTTCTCATCACCCTCTCATTATTCATTGGAGATGCACCATGACACATCTTGTCGAAAACATGGCCTATGTGGGCCGCACACCTTGGCACGGGCTGGGCAACCAGCTTGCTGGCCAACAACCGCTGGAAGTCTGGATGCGCGAAGCCGGCATGGCTTGGGAGATCCGTGAAACCCCGGTGCGCTTTATCAGTAGCGAAGCAGGGTCTCTCGGGCAGATCTCATCTTTCCCGGAACAGAAGGTCCTTTTTCGTTCTGACAACCAGGCCCCTCTGTCGGTAGTAAGTAACCGCTTCAAGGTGGTTCAGCCCCGTGACGTGCTGGAGTTCTACCGGGATCTCACCGAGCAATCCGGCTTTGAGCTGGAGACGGCGGGCGTCCTGAAAGGGGGCCGCAAGCTGTGGGCGCTGGCTCGCACTGGGCAAACAGGCTCCTTGGCAGGCAATGACCAAACCAACGGCTACGTGCTGTTAGCCACCGCCTGTGACGGCACCCTGGCCACCACGGCGCAGTTCACCAGTATTCGGGTCGTGTGTAACAACACCCTGGCCGTAGCGCTGAATGGCAACACGCATGCGGTGAAGGTCCGCCACAGCACCACCTTCGATCCGCAAGCGGTCAAGAAGCAGCTGGGGATTTCCGTCTCTGCCTGGGATGACTTCATGTATCGCCTGAAGACCCTGAGCGAGCGGCGTATCACCCGCAAGACCGCCGAGAAGGTCATGCAGACCATCTTCACGGATACCGGCTATCAGCCACCCGGCATGCCGGTGAAGGCCAACGAACAGGCCATGAAGAAAGCCATGGCCCTGTATGACGGTGCCGGTCGCGGATCAGAGTTGGCGTCTGCCAAGAACACGGCCTACGGCCTGCTCAATGCCGTGACCGAGTTCGTGGACCATGAGCGTCGGGCTCGCAGCACTGACAACCGGCTGGACTCGGCCTGGTTCGGCAAGGGGGCACAGATCAAGCAACGGGCGCTGGAACAATCTTCGTTACTGCTAGCCTGATATCCCCCCGCCTGCTTTACCCCTCCCCCTCTCTATTCCCGCTTAAAAGAAACCTGGAGAACACCATGAATCTGAAATGGCTCTACCGCCTGTTGGCGGTATGGGACTGTCGCCCTATGCCCGTTGAATTGGCAGCGGTGTGGGGCGCGTTCCTGCATGAAGGCTTGATGTGCCACCCCGGCGATCCGGAACGCAGTCGCCGCATCCTGGAGACCTGGGACAGTGGCTGCATCGAGCTGATCATCGCGTCCTGTGAGTACCTGGATCCGCTGTGGCAGACCGTCTCTCACATCTGGTATCAGCCCCGTGGACGCCCCGGCATCTTCGAGTACGAAGTGGTCAGCGAGCTGGGCGAATGGCTGGGTGAGCAACTGCTCACTACCGGCCAGTTACCCAATGACAAGCAGGCTGAACGCTATATCGAAGCGCTGGTGAATGACTTCTTCGAGATGGGCGATGAGTCACCCTCGTCGCCAGGTCGCGCCGCATGATGTCGCTTTGGCATTACTCTCGATTAACCCCCTTCCTTTACTTCTAGCCCCGGCCACTGTGCCGGGGCTTTTCTTTGTCTGGAGAAATCTCATGGCACAACCGAAAAGCACCACACCCGGCCAACGCCCTGCGCTGCGCCTGGTTTCTACCAAAAGCATGAACCGCGAAGAGTGGCTGAAGATCCGCAAGCAAGGTATCGGCGCCAGTGATGCCGCTGCGGCAGTAGGCATCAGCCCATACCAGTCCCCACTAGAGCTGTGGATGATCAAGACCGGGAGAGATGGTCTGCTACCTGCCCCTGATCCGGATGACATTCAATCCCCCATGTACTGGGGCACCCTGCTGGAACCCAAGGTGGCCGAGGCCTATGCCAGGATCACCGGCAACAAGGTCCGGCGCGTGAATGCCGTGCTGCAGCACCCGGATGACGACAAGCCGTGGATGCTGGCCAATCTGGATTACGCCGTAGTCGGCAACGACGACGTGCAGATCCTCGAGTGCAAAACCACCGGCCAGTACGGCGCCAAGCTTTGGGCCGACGGAGTTCCCGAGTACATCCAGTGCCAGGTACAGCACCAACTGGCCGTCACCGGTAAGCAGGCGGCGGACGTGGCCGTGTTGATCTGCGGGCAGGAGCTGCAGATTCATCGCATCGAGCGGGATGAGGCGTTGATCGCTCACCTGTACGAACTGGAGCGTGAATTCTGGCAGTTTGTAGAAGCCAACACCCCACCAGATCCGGATGGCTCCGACTCTGCCGGTCAGGCGTTGCAAGCGCTCTATCCCCGTGATCAGGGAGAGTCCGTGGATTTGTCTGCCAACCCCGCCATGGAAGGCGACTTCAATGAGTTGCTGGATTTGCGTAACACCCTGGGCCGACTGAACGAACGAGAGTCCACACTCAAGCAACGCATCCAACAAACCATGGGGCTCGCCAGCAAGGCCACCTTCACGGAAGGCTCCGTGACCTGGAAGCGCAGCAAGGACTCCACCAGCCTGGACACTAAAGCCCTCCTGCAGGATCAGCCAGGCCTGCTCAAGCAATACCCCAAGCACCGTGCCGGAAGCCGGCGCTTTCTGGTACGCCCCAATCCATAACCCCTTCTTCAAACGGCATAACGCCGGGCAGCCGCCCGGCTACGTCTATACTTTCAGGAGCAACCCATGATTAAAGGTCTCGCCATTACCCCACCCGTGATTGGCCGCATCAGCATCGGCCGCGTGGTAGAAAAGAACGGCAAGCGTCTACCCGAGAAAGACGACCAATTCACTATCACCACCCAGATCCAGACCAAAGACGGCTGGCTGCCTCACCCGCTCGACGAGGCCCTACGCAAGGAAACCCAAAGCAGCAAGCTGCGTAGCATTCCCATCACCCTGCCCTTCAATGATCCAGACCTGAACTTAAGGGCTGAATACACCTTCTTCGAACGCAAGAGCGGTAGACCACTGTGTGCGGGAGATGGGGAGAACTGCCGGCGTCATACCGACAAGGGCCTGGAATCCCTACCCTGTCCCTCACCGGATTTGTGCGACTACGGCAGCCATGGCCTGTGTAAACCCTATGGTCGGCTGTACGTCCAGATCCGTGACGATGATGAGCTGGGCTGCTTTGTGTTCCGCACCACCGGCTACAACAGCATCCGCACCCTGGCTGCCCGGCTGCGATATTTCCATGCCATCAGTGGTGGCAACCTGGCCACGCTACCGCTGGAACTCAAGCTACGGGGCAAGAGCACTACCCAAAGCCATCGGGCACCAATCTACTACGTGGATCTCACCCTCAGAGCGGATCAGGACATGAAAGAGGCCGTTACCCAGGCGCGGGAAGAAGCGAAGGGGCGTGAGACTCTGGGAATTAGTCAAACAGGGCTCGATAAGGTTGCTCAAGTGGGCCTGATGAATGCGCAGTTCGAATACTCAGAAGATGAGGGGTTACAGGTTGCGGAGGAGTTTTATCGCAATGAGGCCAACCAAGACACCAGTGCCTCGAAGCAATCATCTGGTCTGAAAGAAGCCCTTTCGGCAAAAGTGAGCGGGGCTGAATAGCCCCGCAACACCGCCTCAGCTACAGATAGCGCAGCACCGCCGCATCTAGGTCAGCCCATATCTCCTCACGGAGTGATGTTGGAGCAAGCACGGCGACCTTGGCACCAAAGCCGAGAATCCACCATTTTAGTTCTTCCGTATGCTCAACATCCTGAATCGCCACCAGTTCATTAGACACTTCCCAGCCGTTCTTGGTGACGCTTTTCATACTCTACCGGTGACAGCTTTTCATTAGAACCATGGCGTCGCCGGCAGTTATAGAACACCTCGATATAATCAAAAATATCTGCCCGAGCGCCTAGACTAATACATCAGCCTGAGAGATTGCTATCGGTGACACAGAGCTTTGAACACCCTCTAGCGATCATATCTAGTGGGCCGGTTGTGAAATGCGGTAGCAAAGGGAAAAAGCCAACGCGCTCAAATCTAGGCGGAATAAAGTAGGAATAGCGGGCTTATTGCAAACTTTTCCAACGCAGATTTGGGCGCTTTAGCGACGCGAACTGTTACCTGATTTTGCAAGCTCGACCACTAGCGATCTAAAACTCTCCGGACGGCACGCTTTTCATTTTGAGATTCCCACCTCTCGTCTGAGTAAGTGTGTACTGCATAATAGAGCTATAGCGGGTATGTCCATGAATTGTTGTCTCGTAATGTGCGTAACTGGGATCTTCAGAAACGCTCATTCCTTCCATAAACTTCCCACCGCATTCTGAGCTATAATACTTACCTTTCGCAAACTGAAATTTGAAATACCCTCCAGGAATAGTGTCCAGCCTCGCCGTCTCATTTTCCCTAACGTAGAATGAAACTATTTCTTTCCCTATCTTATCTTTAAGCTTAGCAATAACATCACCCCCCGGCCCATTTCTGACCACGAGTGAGTGGTAGCCACTGCCCCTTTGGTTAAATATTTTCCCCGTAAGCGGCCTTGTAGAGTTTGCTTTACATTGTTCAATTCTTGCCTGCTCAGCCGTGCCCCGCTTTAGATAAAAAGTAGAAACCCAGCCTTTCAAAGCGCCGAATTGAATCTGACGCCAACCGTCAGTCTTAGTTTCAATGTTACTTGATCCATATATATTCTCTCCTTTACTCAATGTATCGACCACCGGAGATGTAGAACTTGGAGCAGAGCGAACATTCAATACAGTCGCAGTAACATGAAGTGGCTCGCCATACACTACCACTTTCTCTTGGGGAGGTTTTGGATAGCGAACTGGGGTTTCATTTACAAAGATCGCAAGCGCCAATATCACCAATATCACAACAGGAATAGCAATACCCATTGCAGCGCCATCTTTCGATTCACCACCAGATTGATTCGAATTCTCTGCACCTTTTTCTCGGGGCTCAGTACGAGCTGTAGATGTCTGCGAATCTGAAAAAGCACTGGTGCCATCTACACCTCTCACTTGGTGTTCAGCACTTTTCTGGTGCATCGAATCTTTCAAAGCCACGGAGTCCAGTTCCGAAACCAGCCCCACAATCCCTTTAAAACCCTTGTTGCCGCTCCCACCCATATTAAGACCCCAACATATCGCTAAGGTATTGAAGACCACGCTCATTAGCCATATTCATAGCTAGCTCAAGAATGTGGACATTATTTACTTCCTGGTACGGTAGAGACACACAAACCTTTTTCTCATCTAATTTAGCGATCAAAAATGAACCGTCTGCATGACCTGTAACGATCTCCCGCCAAGAACAAAATACCGGTTCGCCGGGCCCTATCATGCGTTTCCTAATTAAGGTTAGCCCATTATTTTGGATAACCAGAGGGCCGATCTTGATCGAAGCGCCACTTCTCAGGGTCTCGAGGTACTCCGTGAGAATCCGCACGCAGACACCTTTCCAGAGCCGATCTACAAATTGTTTGTAGACCTTCCCATCCTTCGTTTCGATACGGGCCCAACGTCTTTCCGAAGCGAAGTAAATTGTGTAATTCGTACCAGAAGGAATGCCGTTCACTGAATGCCGAGTACCGCCCCAACGGACCATCTGAATGGCCTCGAGCGGATGTGTTTGTCCTTTCCAGACAATCCCATCTGGCGATATCCGCAAGGTATCTTTGAAGAAACCCCCAATTTTCGCCTCGTAGGTCAGTTCTTCACGCCACGCATAATCCTCACGATCGGCAGCCATTGCCTGATCGGCGATATTCTGGAGTGTCTGTGCGTCTTCTTGGGTTTGCTCCACCACCTCCCCAACCTCAGCAAACACTTTTTGCAGAAGCTCGGTGATTCTGATTGAGAAATCCAACTTGTCATGATCATTGAAAAGCTCAACGCCGAAGCTCCGGATCTTCCGGGCAAGATCGTGGCTTGCTTCATGGGCGACACCCCGACTTTGCGCGCAAACCTGGATAGGCTGGGCCACGGCATCCCAGTTCTCCACGGTGGCATCAAAAGTGTCCAGCGCTTTGCTGACTACTTCATCACCCATGCCATCCTTGATCGCATCCTGAATAAGCTCGATGAGCTTGTCGATATTCCCTTCTTCAGCTTTCAGGAAGGACTGGGCTTCGACCTCATAGAAGTCCACAACGTCCGCGACCAATTTCGGTCCATGAGTTGTCCCTTCGGCAGTAGCAATGCCAACCAACTCGGTCACGGTCGATACAAGCTCGCGTGATTCCAGGTTATCAAGCGACGAGGTAACCGCTGCCCGGAAATAATGGCGACGTTTTTGTAGCTCCTCTGTCACCAGATGGATGTCCGTTATCTCCGGAAAACCAGAAGCCGCCCTGTCTGCATTAATTTCTGACAACACGCTCGATGCGTCGATTTCATCATATTGCTGGAATAGCTTTAACGCCGTTTCGACCAGTTGACCACCATCAAGGACGATTTTAGGCAATGCAGCACTGACAATATTACAGGTGGCCAGCAGGGACGTTGTGTATAACTTGGTCAGGGCACGGGGATCAGAAATTAGCTTATCGAATACCACTGCTGTGTTTTTTGGGCTTATTCCAGGCATCCAAGCGATTTCAGCGGCGAGGCGTTTTCTGGGATTCACCAACTCCGCCGCTGCGTTCGAGGCAGCCTCTTCATCACCGAGCAGACTCGCCTCCTCGGCCAGGGATAATAGGCGCCGGCGATCGTCGCGCGGACTCGCTGCCAATACATAAAATGGGTTACTCTCAATATCCATCAGAGTTCTCATCATCGCCCCAAACAAAACCTATTGGTCGGCTTTTCTTTTTTTCCTTGCGGTCGATGGATGCCATCGCAGTGTCAATACACTCCTGATCAATCTGTTCTTTACGCCCCCTCGCAGCGAGCCTGGATGCCTCCCTTATCGTGAAGGCCACATCGCTGAGCGGCCGCCCTGCCAGGGCACGAGCCATTGTTTCAAGAGAAACGCCCTCAACCAGCGGTAGCCGTTCGACCAGTGATGCCAGTAAAAGCTTAACGTCCACTTCACTGGGCATACCAACCTCGATGACATGGTCGAACCGACCTCTTCGCAAAATCGCAGGGTCAATAGTGCCAATCAAGTTGGTCATCGCAATGACGAGAACATTATTATTGATGGCTTCGGGGATTTTGCGCAGGAATTCAGCCACTTCCTCCACCCGGTGTGTGCCGCCGCCCGCGCTCTGACGATCGGTGAGAAACGCTTCCATTTCATCAATCACAATAATCGATGGCGCATTTTCTATCGCGCTGTCGAAAGTCTCCCCTATTTTTTTACTAGTTTCATGTATATAGGGACTACCAATACTGCTTGAATCAATGGCGTATCGAGGCCAGCCAAGATAATCGGCCAATTTATTTACCGCAAAAGTTTTACCACAACCCGGCGGTCCGTGAAGGATCACCGCCGATGGGAACGATATCCCCATGGCTGCGTATTTTTCCGAATTCTCCACAATATCGATGATATGATCATGAAAAAACTGTTCAAGATATGGCCGACCCGGCAGCCTGAAAGACTCTTTACTCTGGTCTATCACCTGCGGCTGGGTAATCCCTTCGACTGCCGGTCCGTCAATCGGCCCTGCCGATACCAACCTTAGCTCCGTCGGCGCCGGCATTCCCGCTGCACGGAGAATGTCCGCTAGGTCCGTTGCCTTCATCCAGCTAGTTAGCCTGACCAGTTTCCTGAAATCCTTGCAAGATATTTCAACTCCCCCTGTTAGCCAGACTCCCAACAGAATGTCTTCAGGCATTGTCGAAGCCTGATTTGAGGTCGGCAAAAGACGGGAATACTGCTCCACAAAGATGGCATTGGTGACATCGATACCGGGGTCGATATTTCTACTGCTCTTAAACGAAGCAGCAAAAGCGTAAGCCTCCGCCTTTGAATCTGGTTGATTCGGCGGAAGCACCGGCTCCAGACGGGCATGGGCCGGGCTTTCCAGCATCAAGAGATTCTTTTTACCAATTTCAAATTCGGTAAAAATATCTGGATTTATCAGATCTGCATCGAACCAGGTAGCCGCCAGTTCCCGGGTTGCAAACAAAACCCGAGAGGGCTTAGACGTCACATAGATTTGCCAACCACCTCCCTGGGAGGCAAGCCGCATTATGCCTGTGCCGTCGGACAATTGCTGGCCGATTGGAATCCACTGATCCATACCCGTGTCAGCCCTTAAGGATATTAGTCAGCCCCGACATATCGATTTCGCCGGCACCACCAATCATGATGGAATACAGCTGCCCAACCACCTGGCGCAACTGATCAATTTGGTTTTCCTTAAGTAGCTGCACGCCAATATCTGCAAGTTCTTCATAGCGCTGTCGATCCGAATACAGGTGCGGTGAGTCAAGCATCCTCTTGAATCGTTCAATCACGAACCAGTCTTGACGCCACAATATTTCGAAATTCTTACCACGCAATTCATCCAGATGATGATCAAACGCATGGGTGGGCTCCGCCATGCATCCCTCAGCTGTTTTCACTAGCGCATCGAAGGACGTGCATTCGGATTGGCGTGCATGTTCGCGCACATGATCATTAAACAGCCCAACAACACGATTCAGATCCAACAGCCGAATCTCTATCAAATTGTCTTTGCGAATCTCAGCCAGCAGTTTTCGCGCCTCAAGTACCGCTTCACGCGCCTCCTGCGCAACCTCAGTGTCCGTATTATTTTTATCCAGATTGGCAGCGGCCTGGGCCGCCTGCCTAGCCTTTTCCACCCGGGGGTCATTCACTGAAGAGGAAACTTCTTCCACTCTAATCAGAGTTTGCTCGCCCTCCTCAGTTACTATGGCTGTGGCATCGGAGAAATCCGTACTGGCGGCCTGAGGGGAATAAAAGCTGCGCCCATAGCCGAAGCTACCAGCCACACTCGGTACGGAAACACTCAGCAAGATGTTGCCAGAGTCCTGGACTTCGTACTCAAAAAACAAGTCTGCGCCAGCAGGTATCACACCATCGCTGAAATCTGCACCTCGTACTTCAAACACCCCAATGGCACGATTGTCATGTATTGGGCTGACGATCTCCCCTTCCCATACCTTGAAGTTCAGTGCACCCGGGTCACCTGCTTTGAGTGATTCCGCGGCCTTAAATTTTATGACGCCTTTCTTTGGCAGAGAATCGCCTGCACGGACCAGATATTCCAGCTCAGGGCGACCTCCAAGCCTTGTCAAAACCTCAACGCCAATGGAGTGCGATGCGGGGATTGCATCCACCGTCGCAGCCGTGCGGGTGATGGTAATCCTATCCTCACTGAGATCGATTGATGCACCGGCACCATCAAAAGCAAAAACTTTAAAGGTATTCGCCCCAGATTTACTCAGAATGACATCCTCCCCGGCGCCATGCTTGAGAGGGATTCGACCTGAGGTCCAGCCTGTATCAATATTGTCAATCTGAAACTCAGCGTTATCCACATTTCCCGCCGTGATCTGAGCCATGATTTTTGCCCTAGGCTCCGAAGTCCTCGCGATGTATTTGAAGGACACCACAATTGGACCACTGGAGGTTACCTCGCCCTTGGCCGTCTTCCTGCCCCGACTTTGGTTGCTCCAGTCGATAGACTCTGCAAAAACTGCCGCACCTTCAGCCACTGCGGTCATAGGATTGACATCCATGTTGCCCGGAACACTCAGCTCAAAAGCCACTTTGTCACGCAACGGCTTGAAGTTGGTCGGGCCACCGACAAATACCACACGCTCGAGGTCATGGGAGCTCAAAGAGACTTCTTTCAGAGCTTCCCTTGCCGCCTCAATGGCTTGCATCACACGAGGCTCAATCAATTCACTGTATTGATCCCTAGTGATCGGAATATCAAGATAGATTTCATTACCGGAAAGATCAGTCAGACGTGTCTCGATTTCGGACAAGCTGATTATGCTCTCTTCTTGGGAAGACAGCTCAATCTTTGCCTTTTCGGCCGCCCACGAAGCCAATTTATTGAGCCGCTTATATTGCTTATTTACAGAAAAGTCGTCAGGAAGGTCAAAGGTTTCCAGCAACCAAGGTTTGATTACACTATCGACCAAGGCGCGATCAAAGTCCCGCCCGCCACACATCGCGATGCCACCATGGGAGAGCAGTGATACCCGCCCACCTATATTTTCAGCAATGGCGATGTCCAAGGTGCCGCCACCCAAATCAAAAATCAGAAATATCCCGTCTGTTTCCCGAGCGCGCATCACGCTCATGACAGCAGCAACCGGCTCTTGCATGAGCGACACTTTGCCCAGACCAGCCATTTCAGCGGCCCGCAACGTTGACTCCTTCTGCATCTGGTTGAATGCAGCAGGCACTGTGATCACAGTGCCGTTATCCGAATCCTGGCGTAACTCTTCCGGGAGATACCCGAATAGCGTTTTGAGGACCTCTGCCGAGCAATCTTCCGGGGTCTTGATCATGTCAACAGTTGGGAGCTCAATGGGGGTACTGGTCCCCATCAGGCGTTTAAACAGGGCGGCAGAGTTCCCTTCACTTTGATGGGCCGAGTCATAGGCCCGTTTACCAACGTACTTATTCCCGCGCTTGTCGTACAGGATGACTGAGGGGGTTACATCGTTTTGTTCCGGGCTTTTCCATACCCGAGTTTCAGAACCGTCGTAGCTGGAAATTGCACTATTCGTTGTCCCAAGGTCAATGCCAACAAAATGCTTCATTGCTCTATCTTCCTTAACATTACGGTGCCGGTTTTCATCAAGCCCAGATCACTCATGATCACGGGCTCCAACATCTGATCGATGACGAGGGTGTCAGAGGCATCAAATTCGTCGATATTCAGTGGAGTTGCGGCCATCCCGGAGTCAAACGGCTGGCCTTCAAGGTTCACCAACCGCAGTCCAGCCTGCTGCAATGATTCTTCGACTTTTTTTAGGAACCATCGATATTGGCTTTCGTACCGGCCACGTTCACCAGCATCCAGTTTACTCAATAGACGGTCATAGACCTTACTGAAACGCCATGACTCGACGGCCATGGTCACGATAGATTCCCGAACTGCCCCCGGGGAATTCAACTCTTCGCCTTCCATCATAATCCTCCAAGCTTGCATCCTGCTCTGCGGCGGAATTGCTGTACTTCATGCACTGTAAAAGAGTATGCCTCCGCCACCAAGGCAAATATCAGTGATATGACATAGTCGATGAGTTATTGCTCATCCCGAAGATAGCCCCGGAATAGACTTTCCAGACCAGCTTTTTCAGGCGCTGCCCGTTATCGAGGGTGTGGAGCTTTTCCAGGAAGGTATTGAAGGTGGCTTGTTCACTCAGCCCCTGCCGGTCATCAATTTCGCTAGCGTAGGCCGCGTTGAAAGAAATCCACAGGAAGATGAAACGGCTGTCCGGATCGGACTCTTGTTCTGCCCGATCAAGCCAGCTCAGGGCTCGATGGACACGCAGGCTCAGGTCTTCCGGGTAATCATCCCGTTCCTGTCGCTGACGGATTTTGAGTGCCTGGTGGCGGGTCCCCATATCCTTCCCCTAAGTGCCGACACCACTGAGGTGTGCCCGCTAGAATCCTTTCTAGACCTGAAGGCCGTTCATTTTTTGTGAACCTTATCACACTGACCCGAAATAGCCACCCATCTCACCAGTACATATGCGTAGCCGGTGAAGCCCGTTGGCAGCTCACTCAAGTTTCATTCCCGATTTTGAGACAGCTATCCCCCTGATAACGCTCAGCGCACGTAGTTACTCTAACCACGGCAATGTCGCCAACATCCATGCACTAACAGAGGCAACCATGAGTAACAAAGCAACTCCTCAAAACGGCCCCAGCAAAACCGGAAACCCGTCAGGAAGCGGCAGAGGAAACAACCCTCCAAGAAGCAAATGACAAATCCGGGTAGTGCCGCACAGGCACTACCTTTTTACTCTATACGACGATATTTGCTGTAGGCTCGAATCACGACTTCCTCGTAACCTGCAACTGAGTGTTTCTCGGCATATGCAACATGCGCCCTGAACAAACGGTCCAGTGCGCGGGCACACCTCTCCAGAATCTGGACTCCCCATTTAGCACTACTGTTCGGCATCCTTCGATCCAGAAATTCAGACATAACCTCGAACGAGGGGTATGCCTTTCCCTTACGCCATTTCTTCAGCAGATCTTTCTGGGTCTCGCGCACTGATTCTGCATCTTTATCATCTTCATTTGCGATAGGTATAGACCTAGATAAAGATTCCCTGCTAGCTAGCTCATCTGAAAATCGGTGATCAAGAAGACCCATAAAAGCACTGTAAGGACCATGAAGAGGATCACCGACAGACGTCGGCAATATTGGGTTAATCAGTCCATCAGACTCAAGAAAGGGAAATCGCAAGTAAAGATCAGGCTCAATTTCCTCCCGTTGCTCCAATATCCCTTTCTCTATTGCAGCCAGTGCTTTCAATATGAAATCAAGCTCCAAGCATAGCCGAAAATCAAGGAAATCAGCGCGCCCCATCTCACCGGAGGCAACTAAAGACTGAAAATCACCGGAATGACGAGATAGCGCCTCCAACCATCGGGACGGAAATTCCACATACTGACACAAGACCGAAAGCGGATTATCAACTGACAGCTCCCTGATCCCATCCGGGCAAAGCTCATTCTGGAACGCCTCTTCATTCAATATTCGATTCCAGATGAATTGGAGACAAGGCGCAACCTCCTGACCCAGAACATCGATATCAGGCAAACCCTGGAGAAAGCTCTTCCATTTATGACGCTGGAAGACGCTACCATGCAGCTCCATCCATTCGTCAACGGCCTCTTCAGAAGGAGACAACCCTGGTATATTTTCCTGAAGGTAACGCTGCAATTTGTCTTGTGATCGCAACCCCTTACCTTTGAGTATCGACGAGACAGTATTGTCGGAGGGACGGCGCGATCTGTCCCAGCCATACTCTTTCTCAGCAAATCGGAGCACGCCAGTTAACGATGACGAGAAATCAAAGAGGTCAAAAATGGCGTCGGCCGGAGGCAGAACTGCTGAAAGCATCCAGCCCTTACTATTGCCGAGCATCAAACCTAGCCCCCAGTGAATTCGATGCACAAAGTATCATCAGCGAAATAATTCAAACTGCGCAATCAATGAAATACTCACCAGGTACGGAGCTATAAAATCGACAGAACGGATCAGACCCTACCAAAGTAACACTCTGACGCGCCCGGGTCATAGCGACATAAAGGACCCGCCGAAGCAAATTCTCTTCATCGGGAACATCTTCTTCTCCAATATTATCCAGAAATCGACCTGGGAATTGACTATCATGAAGCCCCATAATCACTACATGATCAAACTCAAGGCCTTTCAACTGATGATAAGTGGTCACAACCACTCCGCCATCAAAACATCCCAAACCAGCACCTTTACTACGCTGTACCGTTAATCCCCTCTCCTCCAGCGCTTTCTGTGCAGGGTAGAGCTGCCGAGAGAATGGTAATGCAACAACCACCGTGGTTTTACGCAACCGCTTAAACTGATCAGCAACAAACTGATAACCCTGATCATAGGCATCACGAGCTGTTGACCCGATAATACGACGCACTTTATCACCGGCTTTACGAGGCATTTCAGGCTCCACATAATCCTCACTGGTAACGATATCGTTATCCTTAAGCAGGAAACCAGCCACTTCCATAATTTGACGCGTGGTACGGTGACTTGCATAAAGGCGACGAGAACGGCCACCTTGAACCTTGATCCCTACCGAACTCCAAGTGAAATTACGACGATAGATTTTCTGGGCCAGATCGCCTGCAAGACTTAGAGAAAGACGTGGCACCTTGGCCAGTGCCAACAACCAGCTCTTGTCAAAATCCTGAACTTCATCGACAAAAACATGATCAAAGCGAAAGCTATCATCCAGCTCCCCATCTCCCTGAAGTAGAGCGCGCAATACCTGCCCGGCCGGATTGTCGTAATCTTCCTGATTCGATTCTTCCAGCCATTCCTGATAGAGCTCGAATACCTGCCAGATAAACCGGCGATCAAACTGGGGGACCCGGATTGTAGTACCACGGCCAATCCTATCCACCGTGAGATACTCATTTAAACGGGTGACATGCTGACCAAATAGCCAGGCAATTTCCTCCCCCCACCACGGCAAGAGGGTGCTCATATTGTCTTGATCATAAAACCGGTGATCGCCCATTTCCTTGGCGGCAACCGGAATCAGTCGCTTTAACTGTTCGGTACGCTGCTTCCCATCCACCCAGCTAAAATTGTAACCCAATGCCTTCGCCGCCCCTTTAGCCCAGTCATGAAAGGTACGGACTTCAATGTCGCCTTCAAGGCCAGCCTCTGAAAAAGACTTTTTTACATAAGAGCAAAGGGCTGAATTATAGGTCAAAAAAAGAAGGGATCCCTTGCTGGTAGCAGACAACAACTTCCCGGCGCGGGCAGCAAGCACAGTGGTTTTCCCAGAACCGGCCTGCCCTCTAATCAGCAAGTGCTGATCCGGATCCAGATCTATAATGGCTTGCTGTTCGGGAGTAAAGACAATGTCCGGGGCAGAAAAGTCAGGAATATCTGACAGATAAGAATTAGCGACTTTACTATCAGGCGGAGAATTTTCTGAGATAATCTCAGCAGCCCCCAGCAATGACCATTGATAGTCACTATCGACTTCCGTCTTGCCATCCTTGCGCCACTGATAAAGAACCGCATTGATATCACTACGATCTACATGCTTACCGAACTCATCCCCGAGAATTTTAGCAAGGTGTCGCGCCTTGATAGGAGCATGAAGGCGCAGCAATGACTCCAATTGCTTTTCAAAATTGTTATACGTCATTATCGTTTTTACTCATTATTATTAGCCCACCATCAGAGCTTTCAGGTCAAACCTGAACTACTAAAAATCACTCCACGCCCAGCGCTTTAAACACCGCATCAACCGGGTCCGAATAGAAGCTCACCTGATACTTGGAGAACAACTCCGCAGGCACCGTCGGAATATCTTGGGCATTGGCCATGGGGAGCAACACTTTCTTCGCGCCTGCGTCCATGCCCACCTGTAGTGCCTCAGCCATATTCTCAGCCGGGATGATATTACCGCCCAGGCTCATGTCGCCCAGTACGATCATCTGGTTCTGAGTCGGCCGTTTCATCGTTGCGGAACAGTAGGCAATAAATGACGCCAGCGTCATCTGCTTCGATGGGCCGGTATTGTGCAGCTCGATCATATGCAAATGCAGGTCAAAGTCTCCGGCCTTTGTCATCGTACTTACCCGATTCACATTCGCCTTGAAGTAATCATGAGCGACTTTCAGGCCTTCTTTGGCCCCAGAGCTAGAGCCTAAACCCGAGGTGTTGAGCTTGCCATTGCCTGCGGTAGCCTGGGTTTCCAGCCGGTACAGGCCCAAGTGACCGCTGGTGGCGCCAGTCGAAACCGTATAGACAGTACCCGGCTTGGCCTGTCCCTCTGGAATCAGTCCTCCACCCCCTTGCTCTTTCACACTGACGTATTGCTCTTCCAACGTTTCGACATCGATGTAAGAGAAATGCACATCGAAGAACTCCATCCCGCCAATTTTCTTAAGCTGTTCTTTCACCCGACGACGTACTTCGAGTGCGTATTGCAAACAACGCTCCACAGCAGCCTTGTCGTAATCGCCATGGGGGTACAACAACTTCAGTAAGCCGGACACCGTGCGCCGCACCGCGATGCTGTCGCGCTGGTTCAGGTTATTACCAAGCTTGTAGTACTGGTCGATAGCATCGGAGAACGTGCGTTTGCGCATCTCGCGCATGTACTCCGCCAGATAGTCTACGATCAACCCATACTGGTTGGTAAAAAACTCAGGCCGCATCTTGGGTATTTCCCAGCCCGGCACATAGGCATGGAAACGGTCGAAGAAGGCCGAATCGATCATGGCCTCAGGGAATGGCGACAACAGATGGCTGGTTTTCACCAGCGTTTCCACGGAATGATTGATATTGCCGACAAACACCATACTGGCACTGGCAGAGATGGAATCACGACCACGGGCAAAGGAGCCTGAAGCCATGTAGTCCTTCATTATCTGCACGCCGTCTTTGTCTTTGAACGAGATCCCGGCGACTTCGTCAAACGCGACCACATCCCACATTCCCACCAGCCCCACCTGCCGGCGTGACATGTTGTAGAACAGGTTGGCAACGGTAGTCTGCCCACCAGACACCAGGATGCTGTTCGGGCTGCATTCCTTGTAAACGTGGCTTTTACCCGTACCACGCGGGCCCAGCTCGCAAACGTTGTAGTTGTTCTCCACAAACGGAATCAAACGCGCGAGCAAGTGCCACTTCACGCGGGTATCAAAATGCGTCGGCTCCATCCCGGTGGAGCGCAGCAGCACATCCAGCCACTCATCCTCGGTAAACTGTTGCCGTGCCTCCATCAAGGCATTCATATCCATATTCGGCATCTGGATAGGCTTCAGTTCCTTGATGGTAAACGGCGAACTACTCTGGCCATCCTCGTAATCGTACTTGATGGAGATAATTGACCAGATCCCGCCGACCAGCAGCTTTTCGTAGTCATGAACCTGGCGGCTGTCGATATTAGCGTTATTGATGCCCAGATTGGAGAGAATGGCTTCGTACTGGTCTTTCTTCTCGTTGAGGCGAACCGTCACCTTGTCGATGATCTTGAAATTACCACTCTCGCGGATGCGGGCCTTGATTTTCTCTGCCTCATCGGGCCGCACATAGTTCTGTGACAGCACCTGCTTGACCCGATCCATCCCCTCGGCAATCTGCTCTTCATCCGCGGAGGAACAGTACATGCCCAGCAGGTACTCCAGCACATACACCGGCACGTTGGCGCCTTCTTTCAGGCGCTTGGTCAAATCCTTGCGAACAATCTTGCCGGGAAAGTGCTCGACCAGCTTTGCGTCCAGGTCCAACGCGGTATCCGTCTCATTTTGCATGTCAGAAGTCGAAGTCATTCTCTATTGCCAAGTCGATGCGCACCGGAATGCGCTGAAGTTCGATTTCGCTCTCAGCGTCGCTGAGCACCAGAAAGTGGTCATTGCCGGGCTTCACCGCCTGAGCGGCCAGACTCAGGGACACTTTGCTTTGCCGCTCACCCAGCTCGGCGGCATCGCTGTCCAGGTTCAACAGCTCCCGGGAAGAAACGCCCTCCCCGTGTTGATTCACCAATTCGATGGTGATCGTTGTCGCCAGCACCTTTTCACTGACCGGCTCGGTCTGCAGCAAGGTAAAGACATGATAGTTGGTCGTGATACGATGTTGCTGGCCCAATACATTCACGCCCACCTTGGAAACACGGGTGCTTTCTGCAGACTTACCGTACTTCTGGCGGATCTCGATGATCGGCACGGCAACCTCCTGCAAAGCGGCACCACCGTGAACAAAGCGCGCGCCACCCACAAAGTGGAACCGGCCCACACCACGGGGCAGCCAAAACTCGGTATCACAGCCTGTTCCAGCGGTGATCGCCGTTTTGCCATGATGGGCGTACTCGGCCCCGCCAAGGTCATTCCCGACCAGATAGCGCTTCTTGGCGGTTATCGTCCCGGCAGGCTTGCTGGCCATGGCGCTCTTTTCCAGCGCATCGGGGGCAGTTTCACGGAACAGGAAACCATGATCCGCCGTCACCGTAATCGCTGTCGCACTGGCATTATTCACCAGCCGTGACACCAGATCTGCCAGCTCATTGATCGCCTGACGACAGGCGATCCAGGTGCTCGATTCTGTACTGGCGGAATCACCCACCGCATCGATGGTGTTGTGGTAAATGTAAATCACACGGTGCGGCCTGACGAATTCCCGCAGGGCCTGCTTGCCCATATTGGCAAGGGTTTCTGCCTTCACCGCAGTGCCGCCGACAGCACCCAGAATCTTGTTGCGGTTATCCAGGCCTTCAGAGGAGCGGCCATCCACATCCACCGAGCCTTTGCCGTTGTAGGTCAGGGTCTTGTGCGGCAGTAGGCTGGCCATACCCAGCTTGGTATAGCTGGGCAGCACACCCAGCTGGCTACGCAGGGTGGCATCAATCCGTTCGCGACCATTGATCTGGGTCTTCAGCTCATCGGCCACTTCATAGCGCAGGGCATCGCTGATAATGACAAACATGCGGCGCTCGTCGCCTTTTGCCAGGTAGGGCGCCACCACTTTCTGGTAGAAGCTTTGCTGATTGACGACACCCTCCAGCTTCCACTTCTCCAGCAAACCATTCTGGAGATGCCCATCCCAATGGGTGGCCAGCTTGTTCAGGTAGCGGTTGAGGTAGGCCGCCTCCACCTGATCAGCCAGAGGGGCAATGGCATCCGGGAAGCGGGCAGACACCACATCCGCTGCCTCGTGGAACAGGCGATAGAACTGATCAATTTCGAACAGAGACTCGGTATAAGCGGTATACGCCTGCTCCGGGCTAGTGAAGCCAAAATGCTGGGCGCGGGTTTCAATGACCTCAAACAGATCGGTCGCCGATAACAGCGCCTGATAGTACCCTCGCCAGATGCTGCGTTTCCCAACCTCCGTATCAGGGTAGCGATCGCTCACCCAATAACTGGCGAGGCGGCCATTCACCGTGCGTCGCACATCGGCCATCACACTGCTGGCCATATTCCCCAGCAGCTGATCGCGCAGCGCATTGGCGACAATTCGCTCCAGATCCACAAAGGTCGCGCAAGTCGCCACTTCGGCGGGAGTCAGGCCGGAGAGATGATGGGCAAGCTGCAGATCATTGGACAACCGGGCAGACAGTGCATCGTAATCTTTCTGCCGCGCCGTCGAATCCCGCCATTGGGACAACAACACCGCCACGTTGCCGGCTTTCGCTTGCGGCAACGCAAGCTTGATCAAGCCGGTCGGCAAGGGCTTTTTCAGGCCCCGGCCAAGATCAGTCACCAACAGCCGGGGAATGAAACGTGCCAGGCTGGGCGCGTCATCCCGGTAGCCGAAATGCCGCTCAAGCAGGGCCCAGGCGAACGGTTCTAGGCCATACTTGACCAGGTTCTGCCACAAAGGGGAGTCATCAAAGGCCACGCCCTCGTCGAGCTGAGCCACGTCACAGAGCAAATCCAGCAGCAGCGTAAAAGGATCCGCCGAGCCACTCCGGGACAGCACCGCCCAGATCTTGGCATCGATGTCCCGCTCCATATCATCCGCATGCAGCAAGCTGGCCAAACGCGCGGTGCGGTCTTTACTGGCAAAAAAGCGGGCACGGTCTTTCAGGTAGTGGCGCAGGCTGGCATGTTGCAGCCCCAAATCCTGTTGCAGCATGGAGGTGGCATCGGCAGCAAACGGCTCGGCATAAAGGCGAATATCCAGCAACCAGTCCTGTTCTGGGTCAGGTGCTTCCTGACCTTCGTAAAGCACAAAGGGGTTCGCTGGCGACTCCAGCTCAATCTGTCGCTTCACGGCCAGTGCCGGGGTATCGCCCAAGGAGACCACGTCAGCCCCACCGAGTGAAAGGTCAGCCACGGCATCCGCAAACTCGCCGTCCGGATCAGACCACCAGACAATCCGGTTGCCTGCCTGCAGCAGCTTGGCCAATCCCTTCTCTATCCGCTCTATGGCGCTTGTTCCGCTCACTCAAGCGTCTCCCTCAAAATTCGCATCATACCCCAGCGTGTCACTGATAGCCTGCCGACCCAAACAGGTCATATTGGGTCAACGGCCAGCATCGTAAACCAAGAAAACCCGATCATCGTTCGGGCATTCGGCTTTCTTTCGCTCGCAACAGCCCCTCACCCGCAGCCCTACTCGCCCTTATCCTCAAGCTGCTCAAACGCCGCCTTCATCGTAGGATTCTTGCGGGTCAGCTTCTTCACCGTCACATCCTGCGCCTTGTCGTTTGCCAATCGAAGATTCCGATCGGTGCTCATCAGCGCGTCCTTGGTCTTTTGCAGGTGGTTGATGGATTTGTCGATCTCATCAATGGCCGTCTGGAATTTGCGGGAGGCCAGGTCGTAGTTCTTGGCAAACGCCGTTTTGAATGTATCCAGGTCACTCTCGAAGTTGGTGATATCGATGTTCTGGGCTTTCACCAGCGCCAGCTCCTGCTTGTACTCCAGAGAATTCATGGCGGCATTGCGCAGCAGTGTAATCATGGGAATGAAAAACTGGGGTCGGATCACGTACATCTTGGGGTAGCGGTGAAATACGTCGACAATCCCAGAGTTGTAAAGATCACTCTCGGGTTCAAGGAGTGAGACCAGGATGGCGTATTCACAGCCCTTCTCATTGCGGTCTTTATCCAGCTCCTTGAGGAAGTCTTCGTTTTTCTTTTTTGTCGCGGTGGTGTCGCTCTCGTTCTTCATCTCGAACATGATCGAGACGATGGGCGTATCGTTCTCGTCAACGTCGCGAAAGATGTAGTCGCCCTTGCTGCCGGAGCTGGCGTCGTTGTCCTTCTCAAAGTAGGCTCGAGGGAAAGCCGTCGAGCGAATCCGGTTGAATTCGGTTTCGCAGTGTTGCTCCAGGGTCTCACCCACCATCTTGGTAGACAGCCGCGCCTTCATATCCCGCAGGCGTTCAATGGCATCATCCCGGTCTTTGATCTGGGTCTCGTATTTGTCCTTGAGCGAGCGCTCTGACGCCTGCTTCTCCAAATCCGCCTGACTCAGCTTATGCTGTAGCTTGTCACGTTCCCTTTCCACTACAGAGACCGCCTGGGTAATAGCGAGCTGCTTGCTGGTATCCGTGGCATCAAGCTTGGATTTCAGCTGCTGAATTTCCTGGTTAAGCCTGGCTTCAATCAGCTGAGTGGCCGATTCGTTTTCACTCTTTGCCTGCTTGAGGTCACTCAACAGGGAATCGCGCTCTTTCTCGACCACTTTCAGAGCTTCTGATATAGCGAGTTTTTGAGCAGCCTCACCAACCTCCAGCTTGGACTGCAGCTCCTGGATCTCTTTCTCCTTGGCCGCTTCCGCCTTTTGCATTTCGCTCTGGGCCTGATGCCTTGCCAGAGCTAGCGCGCTGTCTTTTTCTTTTTCGGCCAACGTAAGCCGTTCCTGCAGCTGCTCCTCGAAAGCATGGTCTCGAACCTGTTTGAGGATATCCGCATAACCGGCTTCATCGATTTTGAAGGCCTTGCTGCAGTGAGGGCAGATAATTTCGTTCATGCCAAATTCCTTTTTATAATTGGACGAGCTTGCGCCCCTACAACGACGTCAAAAACCGAACGGAGGCTATTGCACTTGCGGATATGGTTTCACCGCCTGCATCAAAACACGTAATCCACGATGAAGAAGGCCCTTCTCGCTTCCGGCACCCATACAGGTATGCACAAGCAGTTTCTAGCGTATCTTGGCCACGGTCATGCGCATTGTTTACAAACTTCACAATGCAGGGCTTCAATAACTCCCTGAAGTGGTCGAACAACTGGAAGCCAGCACTCTCATTTAAACCATTACAGATATCCTCAACAATTTCCGGCATACCCAGATAGTCATGCTGCGACAATGACTGGCTATGTAGAGCTATCGCAGGTACAAGATATGCAAACGGCCCCCAATGGAATGAATCAGGAGCTTTCAGATTATACTGAAAGTCTGACACTCCATTTTTTTGCATCGACTGAAGCTCTCTAGCAATCTCGGCTGATGGGGCAGTGTCAATCAGTAGTTTCCAGATTTGAGGCAAGACTTTTCCTAACGGCAAAAGACCTTCAGTGAATTCATTGCCGGGGAGTGTCCTAGTGAAATGGAACCATGAAACTTGCTCTGGCAACTCCGGTCGGTTCAATTCATCACTAAGCCGCTCAAGAAGGTATTTATTAGGTTCTTCATCAGGACTTTCGGCTGATGCGTAAATCAAATCGAGATCCAGACTGTCAAAAACGTCATAGAGATCCTCTGGCATGCACCTAAATGCTGCCGACAATGACCTCTCAGTGCTCTCCTCTGTTTCACAGTCAAGTACAAAGCCCACTTAATTAACCCTTTTTACCGGTCACAGCCTTAACCTCAGCCAACAAATCACCAAACATGCCGTAGTTGGCCTTCACCCCATCATCGAGATCCAGTGTAATGCGCTGGTCGGCGTAGTGGCGGAGGTTTTCGTCGAAGCGGCGGAGTTCGTCGAGTTGTTTGATGAGTTTGTCTTTTTGCTTCTGGAAGCGTTTTTGTTCGGCGCTGGAAGTTGAGGCCTGGATATCCTGTTCCAGACTGTCAATGCGAGCCTGCATACGGGATTGCAGAGGAACAACATATTCCATGCGCATGCGGGAGAGTGTGCCGGCGTTGTAGCGGTGCAGGTACACGAGGGCTTCGAAGGCTTTGTGTTTGCCGGAGCTGAATAACCAGTAGATGGGCCGCTTTTTGTAGGTTTGCAGGTGGTCTTTGTAGAAGTCGCGGCTGAGGTAGCGGCGGATGGTGTCGTCGGCGGATTCGCTGGCTTTGCTGCCGAGGGATTCGGCGAGCCAGGCCATGTTTTCAGCTTCGGTGTCTTTCCCCCAGACAACGCGGACGAATTCGCGGATGCGGTTGGCGCCGTCATCGTCGAACCAGGCTTCGTCGGTGATGGGGACGATGCCGTCGTCGTCGGCTGTGAAGGTTTGGTAGCGGCTAGGGTCGAAGCCTTCGTTACCGGCATGAGCGTAGATAAGACCAGGAGCGTCGAGGCTGTAGCGGCCCATCATGCAGCCAAATCCGAAGGAAACCAATTGCTGGCCGTCAGACTGTAGATTCCAACTCTGCAACGTAAGATCGGAGCGCTGAATATACCCGGATAGTTCTGTTTTAAGATCGTACGCATCAATGAAATGCTCATTAATCGATGTTTCTATCCTTTGGAGTTCTGCTGCTGCAGACTCACGGATCTCCATTAACTGGGCCCAGCCACTCGCCAAGCTAGAATTATCAGCTCGTTGAACGAGAGGATTTTTCTGGAAGCCAATTGAAACCTCCGTGGCATTTACATCATCTTTTGTAATTTCTATTGCCTGACTAACAAGGTTATCAACCCTTTCAGCCTCGAGTGGCCGAACAAATGGAAGTCGCCCAAATGGGCCTTCGTGATAATCAATTGTCGGAGAAAGTGCGGAGAAGAATTCATTGGCAAGTTTTGTATTTGTAAACCCCAACAATAAATTAAGGTCCTCCCCATTCTTGGGAAAGCACACAGCGCCTTTTGATTCGAACACACACCCTTTGGGGCAGTACCTAGTTGTAAAGTCGCCTGAGGTCAAAGTCGACCAAGTCACCCCCTCCTTGCCATAAAACCTCTCATTTCGGATGTTTGACCCTTTATGGGACTTAAGCTGAGCTCCGTCGTCCTCCCACAGAACAACAAAGTCGTTGTTTCCGAACCAGCGTTGACGTGGCCCACCCTTTTGACAAGGCACCCATTTGATTCTTCTTTTGCAGTGACCACTTTTAAGATAAGTTACATCCTCTATTGATACCTCGTGCCATCTCCTAAGAAATCTGTCATTTTCCCCGGTATCTAAGCCTTTTCGCGGAAATGCGACATCCTCAATTAGCTTGGAATTTCCCCATACATTTCGCACATTGTCTGAAGCCCAATAGGCAACTGGGCTCCCAGGTATTTTCTGAAATTCATCCGACCTTGCGGAAACGTTCCTCTCATTCTCCGACGGGAATTTTTTTGGCTGACCACCTTGGTTCAACTCGAAGTAACGAAAACAATCAAAATATGCTTTCAGATCTCGCACGTGCATCTTATTGAACACTGCCGCATCTATACCGAAGTTCAACCCCATGGCAGTTGGCCCCTTTCCATCATATGGAAAATGCATTAATGCCCATAACCCGTTTTCGGAAAGTACCTTCCCCCTGAACGCCTCAAAGCTGGACAAGAACATCCAGCTATGCATTGTCAACATACTGTTGAAGCCCCCTGGTTTGCAGGAACTGAAGCCACGCTCAATGAACATGGCGAACAGATCCGACTTACTGGCGGGGAAGATCTTCTTCGCCCATGCCTTCAGGTCGGCATTCATGCCTTTACCGCCCATGTACGGCGGATTCGCGACCACCGCATCAAACTGTTTGGCCAACACCTCCGCCTGCACCACCAGCCGCAGAAGCGTGTCCGCCGCGTCGCGCCCCAGCATGTCCCCGCCATCGCGCAGGGCTTCCAGCTCCCGTCGCAAGTCCGGCAAGGCACTCGCCAGTTCATCGGAAATCTGAATCAGCGAGCCAAAGGTCTTGGCTTGCTCAAAGGTCTCCACAAGCTGACTCACATCCGCATAGTCGATCTGGGGTGCATTCAGCGCACTATGTAATTCCGCCGCGCTGCCTTCCTTCGCCTCCTGCAACGCCAACACATTTAACGCCACCGGCTGTCCAAACAAGCGCCGATCATCTGCCCGCGCCTTCATCAACAACGCAAAGCCGGCGAGCTGGGCGGCGCGGTCGTCGATGTCCAGCCCGTAGAGGTTATTTTCCAGTATCAGCCGGGGGATGTCCTGCCGGCGGTAGCCGCGTTCGAGGTAGATGTCGCGCAGCAAGTCGTAGGTTTCCACCAGAATGTGGCCGGAGCCGCAGGCCGGATCGAGTAACGTGAGGGACTCGGGGTTGAGGGTGGCGCCGTCCTCAGCGATGCGGGCTTGGATGAGCGCGTCAAGCTGGGCGTTGACTTCCTCCGTCTGCTCGGCGGGCTGAATGTAGTACTCCCACTTAGTCGCCAGCGTGCTAGTGGGGTTGGCCATCAGCCACAGGCGGCCGAGGCTGTTCTGCACCAGGTATTTGACGATCCAGTTGGGGGTGAAGAGCTGGGTGGCGGCGGGGATGTCCTCGCTTTTCACCACCTTGCCGATGACCTGATCCTTCTTCTCGCTGATGTAGAACTGATAAAGCCAGCCGATGATTTCAACTTCTTGCCAGTCGGCGTCGTCGATGGCGGTGACGAGCTTGCCCAGAATGGAATCGGTGCGCAACAGGCCGTCAGGCAGCAGTAGCTCGGTGGCATCGTCCAGCGATTCGAACAGGAAGGGCATGGCCTGGTGCAGGGCGTGGCACTGGGCCAGAAGCACCTCACGGTACAGCGCTTCGTCTTTATTGCCCGCCAGTTTAAGCTCCAGCGCGACGGACTTATCCAGCCCTGGCAATTCCAGGTCTGCAATATGGTCGAGAATCTCGGGCTGGGTGTGGCCTGTTTCTGTATTGGCAGGATGGCTGAGCACCCGATAACCATGATCCAGAAAGCCGTGCAGCTCCATGTAGCGGATGGCCACCAGGCGGTTGAACCAGGTGTAGGCCATGGCCTCCATCACCTGCGCAAAACCTTGCTCCCGAATGCGAGCTTCAAGGGTAGTGCGCATTTGGCCATAGGCTGCCGGAAAGGCACGACCATTGATCAGCAACGCTTCGCCCTGCTTTTCTACTTTAGCCGGGCTTTTAGGGTTAAGCCCAAGCACTTCAGCACGGCGTGTGACAGCAGCAATAAAGTCCAGGCGGGCCTGGGGAGCGTACTTTTTGAGTGCGGATTTATTCATCGATTTGATCCAGTACTGCTTTAATACGGGCTTTAAGCGTGGTTTTACGTTGTTGGTAGAAGTCAGGGAAGCCCAACAGATCATCAGGCAAATTCTGAATCGCCTGGTTTTCGAGATACTGCTTTCTGGCCAGTTCGTCGGGCCATTGCGCCTGATACCACTCTGCAGGCATTTTCTGGCGTTTTTCGTTATTGATTGAACCTACCAGTAATTGGAGGTTAGGTAACCGATTGCATTGATCCAGCAAGGTTTCGATGTGCTCTTCGGCAAAGCCTGCCTTCATAAGCTTGGTTTTGGTGAATCTGCCTTTGGGGAAGATATGGTCCACATGGAAATGCTGAGAGAAATCAAAGCCGGGAAACAGCACTGACAACAGTGCAAATGTGGTTTTACCGCCGTAGGGCAACTCACACAGCTCGTCGATTTCCTCGTCGGAAAAGACCAGGGTTTTCCCGCGTCGTGTCATGGCAGCTTCAAGTTCGGCGACCGGAAAGCCGTCTGCTGCTTTGTCCTTGAGCACTTCTCGCAGGTCAGTCAGCAAGGTATCCAGGCCACTACCCCAGATGCCGGAGGCCTTGAGCAAGCTGCGGACAAACCATTTTCTGACGGCTTCGCGGTCAGCTGCGAACTCTGAGCGGGACAGATAACCATCATCGAGGCTACGGGCGTATAGATAATAGGCAATCGGAAGAATGGCACTGTCTGCACGGAGGTTCTGACCATTGAAACCAAAACTGGCCAACAAGCGAACCGTCAACATAAGGGCGTTGCGGATGGATTGCCACTGGGCTTCCAGTTTAGCCATATTGGCTTTGTTGAAATTCTCGACCTTAAAGCCAACGCTGCCTATGTCGGCCAACATCAAGCCTGCTTTCAGGACAAGATCTTTACTAAAGGCGAAGCCATCCCCCTCGGCATTCATTTCATCCACAATGGAATGAATTTCCTGCCTAGCATCCAGTTTTTTCCACTGGGCTACGGCTATTGATAATAGAAGGTCAGAATAAGACAGCGCTGTCCCACCACTGTTCATGCGGATAAAGATGTTCAGTACCCGCTCAAGATCCTGATTGGTCTCTTCGTAGTAACTGATGATGTCCTTATCGTGAATGACCCGCAGCAGATCTCTCAACGTGGATCTTGCCTTCGCTCGTTGCTCTTTGTCGGCGATCTCATCCAGCTCGTCGGTTAGGGCATCACGATCTTCGTCAAATGCACGCGGCACCTTAAACCAGCACTCCCCCACAGACGCTCTGGCGAGCTGTTCCTGAGTCAGGAATTCGAATTGGTATTGAGACCCTGTTTCTAGATCAGGCTCGCCAAGGAGATTCAGATACAGGTGGCGCTCGGGAAAAGCGGAGTCATTTGTCCACCATTTCCCAGAAATGCGCCACGCATACGAACCACGCAGGCCGATATTGAGTGCGGTCATGCGTTGCTGGCCATCCAGCACCGCTGTTAGCGCCTTATTCGGCAGTTCTTCTATGAGCTCGCAGTGATAACTATCGCGCTGATGATAGTTCTGAACGAAATCATAGAACTGGTACTGGGATTGCTGCTCGGGCTCGATCTTCCAGAAAAGGAAGGTGCCAAAGGGATAACCCTGAAGCAGGCTATCGAAGAGCTGGCAGATTTGATCTGCCCCCCAGACAAACTCCCGCTGAATAGCAGGGAGTATGTACTGGTGTTCTTCTACACCTTTAAGAAGAGCAAAAATTGTTCCGCCGGGTTTATACATTATTATTTTCCTTACCGAATTTGCACGCGGCAGTCTTTGGCCAGTGCATCCATAATTTCTTTGCGCAGCTCTTCCAGATATTTGTCAGCGCTTTCCACATCTTCAATGTAGGTGCTTGTGAGCCTGCTGGCATGGATTGGCTTGACCGGCTTCACCGCTTGCACTGGCTCACTCGGGTACTCGCCTTTTTCTTCCGCTACCTTTTTCGCCTTGGCCGAGATTTTTGCCAGTTTGTCTACCGCATCGTCCGCTGCATCGGTGGACTGGGTTGATAGCTGATGCAGGTGCGCCAGGCTGGTTTGTGTTTCTGCCCGTTGGCGCAGGGTTTGAAGCGGGTGCAGGCATTGGTTGCGGGTATCCGCATCGGCCTTGGCGGCATCCAGATCGGCGCTGACCCGTGCAATTTGGCTATCGATATAGTCCAGCGCATGGGTGCGCACCCTGGCGATCTCCGCGCTGTTCACCTGATCGATCTTGCTCACCAGGGCTTCCACCTCTTGCAGCAGGCCAAATGGCGAAGACGCGGTGCGGATGGCTTCCAGCCGTTGCAGCGCGGTTTTGGCGCCGTTGTCTTTTTCCAGCGCGGGGCGGTTGGGGTCAAACTCGCGCAGCGCCTTGATCAGCTTGTCCCAGACCGGCTTCTGGTTAGTGAAGAAGTGACCAAGCTCTTGATGGTTATCAGCGGTATCCAGCAGGTCGTCTTTGTGGCTGGTGAATTGCTGAATGGCGGTAAAGCTGTCTGGCGCGGATAGCAGTTTCTCGCACAGGGCCAGGCCTTCATCCGCCAGGGACTTGCCGGGGTAGCCGGTATTGCTTAGCGTGACCCACTGCTTGAAATCTTGCTGCCAGTTTTGCAGGTGGCCTTTGATGGCCGCATAGAGGCGATCTTCATCTTCCGGGGGGAGTTTGCCGAAGATGTCCCGGGTGAGGTTTCTGGCTTGCTGAAGTTCACCACTGCCAATGGCTTTGCGACGCTCTACCTCAATGGAGCGCCAGCGCGACGGCGGGTTGAGCTGCTCGTAGACCTTCTCGATAGGCAACACGGTTTGATTGAGCTTGAGGCTGAGTTCCCCAGCCCTGACCAGCCGGATAACCAGCAAAACGGTTTCCCATTCCGACCAGCCATAGGGGCGGCGGGCAAAGTGGGTATTGGCTAGATCATGCAGGATGATTTGGCGGTGGCTGGCACTGGCCAGTTCGACGTATTGCTGCACTTCTTTCAGGGCGCGGGGGTTGACGGTCTCGCCTTCGCCCAGATCCAGGGCCAGCGTTGACGGATCATCCAGCAGAGCTTTGATCTCGGCCTGCGGATCCCCGGTGAGGTGTTCGATATAGGCCAGTTTGCCAAAGCTGTTGCGCACCAGATCATGCAGGGCTTCATTGACGATGGCCTGGGCGGTGGAGGCTTTGAGATCTGGCTGGTGACCGGCGGCGAACGCCACGGCGTTTTGCAGGAGCTTTTCCAGGGTGATTTTGAGGCGATCACGGCGCTGACGGTTTTCATCGGCGCGGTCTTGCAGGATACGCCTGGCGGTGGACGGCAAACTGCCATCGGTGCGCTTCATCACGTATTTGTCGGTCTGGATGTACTGGCGCAGCTCGGTAGCCAGCTGGCTATCGTCTGGCAGGCGCAGGATGACCTGGCCGTCGCCGTCGGTGCTGCGCATGAGGGTTTTGTCGTCGCGCCATTCGTCGCGGTCGTCAATCAACGGGGTGATGACCTGGAGATTCAGGGCACCCTCATTGCGATTGCCGTAGGGGTGTTGGTCACAGCTGAGGTTAAGGGCAAAGTCGTTGCCGTTGTCGGTAAAGCGGAATTTGCGCATACCGCCAAGCAGGTCTTCAAAAATCAGCTCGCCGAGTTTCTTGGCTTCTTCTGCGGCGGTGAGGTCCACCGCTTTGATCTCGCGGCTGATATCACGCTCTTCATTGGTGAGGAAGAAGAAGTTATCGCCGTTGCGGCTGACCAGGGTTTGCCCTTCCAGCCGCTGCAGACTTTCCTCGATTTGGGTGCGCAGGCCCCGACGGTCGGCATCGATCTGGTCGATAAACAGGGTAATGAGGTTATCGACATTGCCCGGGATCTCGTCCACATAGCGGATCAAGAACAGGGTTTGCAGCACGTTGACATCGAAATCCTGCAGCGAGGGGTTCTTTGCGGCGTTTTCGATGGTGGATTTCACCACCCCTTCGAGGAAGCTTTCAATGGAGGGGTAAAAACAGTATAGCGGCACCAGTATACCCGGCTCCTGCTCTACCACCGCTTTGGCAGCAGATTGGAAAGCATCCAGCAGCGAGCGCTCACCCCGCGCCAGGTGCAAGCCAGTGGCGCCGGCCTTGCGCACGGATTCAAAGATGCTTTGCACCAGGGTGAACTGGTAGGGCGCAAAGGGGTACACCTCCGCGAATTCATCTTCATCGGCGTAGGCTTTGAAGGTGCGGCCGGTGTTGGTGAAGCTGAGCTGGTTTTTGAGGATGTCCGCTTCTTTGCGGAATAGCTCGCGCAGGGTGTCTGCGGCTTCCGGGCGCTTTTTCAGCAAGCGCTTTTGGATGACCTCATCGACGTTGGCAGACGACAGCGACAGGCGGGTGCGAAAACGCCCCTGAATTTTGGAGAAGTCGTTGGCGCTGCTGGCTTTGAGCTGACCGACAACGGCGTCGATATCTTCCTGGGAGGTGACAATAACCCAAGCGCGGCCATCACAGATGGTGCCCAGGTTTTCCGTGATGGTTTGCAGGTTCAGCATCAACTGGGTGTTGCCACCAATGAACTGTCCTATCTCGTCCACCAGAAAGACGATGCGGTGCTGTTTACCGCATTTGTCCAGATATTCCTTGATCATCTTGCAGACGTTTTCGACCGAGAGCCAGTTGTCGAAGTCGCGCTCCAGGCGCTCCAGCCAGACATCGGGATCGGATACCGCTTGCCCCATGGCTGCGCCATAGGCGGTGGCGACGGCATCAGAATAGAAGGTGTAGCCGTCACGCTCATCCAGCCAGGGGGAGCCTGCCGCTTTTTCGAATTCGGCTTTGAAGGTGTCGAACGCGCCTTTTTCTTCCAGCTCCTGCTCCAGGCGGGCAATATGTGGGTGATCCGGGCTGAAGCCACGCATTTCGTTGAAGACTTTCAGGAACACCTTGAGGATGGCATCACGGGAGTTATCCGCGTCGGCTTTACTGTCGATGTTGAACAGCAGCACGTCGGTGTCACCGGTAATGGCACGGGCAATGTCGCCCGCCAGCATGGGATCGGTGATTTTGTCTTCAAAGAAGTCCTGGGCTTTGCGGGTTTGCCCTTCCTGGCTGACCTGCCGATTGGCGAGAAGGTAGGAGAGGATTTTGATGAAGTGCGATTTACCGCTGCCGAAGAAGCCGGAGACCCAGACCCCCACATTGCCGGTGGCCTCAGCGGGGTTATCCAGGGCAGAGAGATAGCGCTCGAAAAAACCGCGCAGGTGGCCATCCAGCTCTTTGGTGATTACGTATTCGTCGAGCTCCTGCCAGACGTTAGCGTCGTCCTTCTGATCCGCCTTGATGACGCCGTTAATGCTGCGCTGGATGCTGCGCTCGAACATATCCCCTATCGGCATGCTTTATCTCCCTGTTTGTATTTTGTTATCAATCGACCAGCCGAAAGGCACGGTAGTATGGTGTGTCGCTTAACTGACCGAACAGGCGCAGCGACTGGCCGTCGTATTCACCTGGAAAGAACAGCACCAGCGGCGTTAACCCGGTGTAGGGCTGCAAGACGTTGAGTAATTTGTGGGTACGGATGATGGGATAGGCGCTGCCGACCCCATCGATCAGGTAAGCGTCGTAGTCATCGACCGGCCATTTTGCGGTGATGAAGTCTGCTACCTTTTCTGCCTTTAGCGGCCCCTTCAGCTGTTTCAGCAACGCCTCGCCACCTTTCGCGGCTTGCAGCTTCACGGCCTTGTCGTAGAAGTTGCGCTCTTCGAGCATGTCGACCAACACCTGGAACAAGTGAACACGGGCAACTTTGAGAGCTGGCTTGGACTTAGCGAGCTGGGCGACCAGGAAATCGACATGCTCGCGCACCTGCAGCTCACTTTCTGCCGGATAGTCGAAGGCATAAAACGGCACTTCGTTGCCCAGCCCCCGGTTTTCCCTGAATTTCTCTGAGGTCAGGGTGGGCAGTATTTTGTTGAGTCGTTCGTCTAGGCGATTCACGCCAGTCTCCCTTTCAATGCGCGCAATCCATGGCTGCCAGGATGTCGTTGTGGCCATGTTTGGCAAGGTAATGGCGGACTTCTGGCAGCACACGCACATGCTGCAAGGATTTCGCTTTGTTTTTAGCCAGATACCCGGCCTCAGTCAGTATGCGGTAAGCATTCTGTCGAAGCTTGGCTTGGGTGCCTTCGGAGACTTCCGCCAGATTGCCGTGGATGAGGCTCATGTCTGCAAAGAAGCTACGCCAGATACGGTCTTCCAGACCGGGGCTCATTCGGCGGTACTCGTCGCTTAACGCGGTGCGCATAAATTCCGCCAGCAACGGCGAGAATTTCAGTGCGCTGGCCAAAATTGCCTGGGTTGCCGTTGGGCGTTCTGCATTGGCGACAATCTCCCAGAGCGCCTCATCCATGGTTTCCAGGCGCATGCGGGCGATGTTGGCGTAGCTTTTGGCGGTATTGACCGTTTTCGCCTGAAGGATATTCTCTGCCTCGATTGCCTCCCGCCACCGCTCAGCATCCGGGTGCTCCAGCAACAGACGCGCGACAGCCTGCGTTTCAGGAACGATCAGCGATGCCTTGGTAAAATTGGCTAGCAATGGGGCTCCTTGTCTGGCTTGGTGCAGCGATGGCCGGTGAGATTGCAGGCCGGGCTGGTTATCTATTCCACAACCGCCCGATTTTATTGGCATTTTAGCGGTGTACTCTTGGATTGTAACCCGCATAGAGAGGCATACGCTGAGGGCGCTAACGCGACCGGAACTCCACCATTGTTGCAACATCTGCCCCCTCTCCTATCCCTATGGTTGCACTTCACAGCCTCGCAAAGCGCAACGCACAGCAATGGGGGCCTGGGCCAGAGCCGTCGCGCCACCCGTCACATTACTGGAATACTGCTGGCTTACCTGATCCCGGGCGAAGCTAATAACTTTTCCGTATGTTACCGGCCGAAGCTCTCCAAGTCCCTACCCCACCTGAATCATGTTCTCTGCATTCTGTCGGTGGCCGGTCTAATCAACTCCATATTGCTTTTTCAGCTCAGCCAAGCGGTTACGATCTCGCTCGCTGAAGTCTCTGGTGGAATACAGGGCTTCGCCGTCCGGCCCGTCCAGCTGTTCCACCATCACCGTAAAGACAGCATCTGCAGGGGCATCCACTTTGCCCCAATCAGAATAACTGTTCGGTGCCAGCGTCCAGGTAGCTTCCTCACCCGGCTCCAAGCCACCGGAAATGCTGTAATTGAACTGGCCTTCATGCCAGGGCACGCTCCGGTCAGGGCTGGCGATGGTGCCAGAGAAATAGGCTCGGGAGATGGCTTGATCCGTGCCATTCTTGACCGTCAGCTCAATGATCGGCTGCTCGCCAAGGTATCGCCTTTCTTGCATATAGAAGCGGGAGCGAACCACCTGGAACTTATCCAGCTGCTGTTTGGCCTGCTCAGCCTTGTCCCGCTTGGCAACAAGTTCGCGGATCTCGGCCAGTGCTTGCTCTTTCTCCCGGGCTTTGCGCTCGGCCTGAATTTGCTCTGCCTGGGCCAGCACCTGCTCCGCCGTCTTGCCGTTCAGGGCGTCCCGCATTTTGCCTTCCATATCACCCGCACCAGCTCCGCCATTGGCAAACAGGCTTTTCATATCGATCTGACTCAAGGCGATCAATTGAACCGCCTGATCAAAATCTGACCGCTTCGCCTCAGGCAATGACTCCCGGACCTTGGCCACAGACTCTTTCATCTTGGCCTCACTAGAGGCATCGATGGTGGGATCGGAACAGCCTGTAATGGTCATGGCCGCCAGGACCAGCATCAGTAGTGCATAGACTTTCATTGTTTTCTCCTTCGCCACTTTTCCCTAAGTCAGATGCGGCATCCTGCCGCTGTTGTCTCGTCCATGATGACACCCAAAGGCTATTTACTTATTATCGTCATGTCGATACTGAATACATGAACACGTCGCCTTTTGACACATATCGCTTTTTGGAGCATATCCATGGCACGGACAGCAGGTAAAAACGCAGCGGACTGGCCGCTGCGCTGGGATCTGTTATTGCGCTACAGACTGATCGAGGTGATCGCCCTCTGGGAAGGGAGACTGACGACCAACCACCTTCAGCGGGCGTTTGGCATAGGTCGGCAGCAAGCCAGCAAGGACATTAACCACTATCTTGCTGAATATGCGCCGGCCAACCTGGTTTACGACCGCTCCCTTAAGGGCTACAAGCCCGCCAGCACCTTCAAGCCCGTATTCACACGGGGCGTGGCCGATGAATACCTGCAGATGATGCATGCCCGGGAGGACCTCAGTTGTGCCTTTGAGGCCCTGGATGTGCGCGAACTCAATACCGAAGTGCTACTTCCTCCTTCCCGTGACCTACGCCCGAGTGTGCTGCGCCCGATTCTCCAGGCCTGCCGGGATAAACTCCGCGTGGAGGTCCAGTACGCCTCCTTGAGCAACCCGGAGCCTGAGTATCGCGTTATCCAGCCCCACACAGTGGTGCACAGTGGCATGCGCTGGCATGTCCGTGCCTGGTGCGAGAAGAGTAGCGGCTACCGGGATTTCGTATTAAGCCGGATTCAGGATGAACCCGAGCTGACGCTTCCAGGCGAGTACCACGCTGAACAGGATGATGCCTGGCAAGAGCGGCTTACTCTGCAGGTCACTCCAGACCCCCGTCTTTCTGCGTCTCAGCAGGAAGTGATTGCGCTGGATTACGGCATGACCGATGGGGCGCTGACTATTGAGTGCCGGGCCGCCATGGCCAATTACATTGTGCAGCTGCTTAGGCTGGATGGGCCGCACCACCGAGACCCCGAGGCCCAGCAGGTGGTGCTGGCTAATAGGGATGAGGTGAAGGGCTGGCTTTGGGGGGCTGGCTAGCGACCAGCCCGTTTCGCCCTCACCCTTTCAAAATGGTTCGTAATCAGGGAAATAGGCTTCACTGCCGGGGACCCGGCTAGACCCGTAACAGTCGGCTCCCGCTCGATAGTCTTTTGTGCGAATTTTCGCCATATAGCTCAGACGTCCGAACAGATCTGCAAACGCAAAGGGAAAATCGATATCGTGTGCATCTAGGTGGTACTCAGCGTTGCGCGGATAATCCACTAATCCCACCCCCTGCTCCTCAAAAATCCCCAACGCCGTGGCCCAAGCCCTGGTCAAGCGATGATGGAGCGACCCTGCGCGGGGCCTCCCTGGAGCAAAGAAATCATAGCCTTCAAGGCACCACTGTAGCTCATAGTTACCAATTGAATTGTACACATCCCGATTCAGAAAGATCGCGACATGAAAGTGACAGTTTTCTGCCCCACTCTTCTCCCTGGCCCAGAGAAAGGTAACGTCGCTTTGAAGCCGCCGCCCCGACTCAGTTGATCGAGCATTCAGGTCAGCCTGAACCTGAGCCTTTAGGGATTTCATGAATCGGCTGATCAGGCCTTTAGCTGGCATGGCGTATCCGTAGGGAAGACGGAGAACGAACAGCACTACAAAGCTACGTCTGTGCCTCTCTATGGCGCTCCTCATAACGTTCAAATTGACTTCAAGGTAGCGCTCTCCATACGGAGCTTGCTTCCCTAGAGGAAGACCTCTCCATTCATCTCCATAGATGAGCTTCAGGTTTGGGTAATCGTGATGACGTGACATTTAGCATTTCCTATTTTGGTTTCACCATAGGAAATGCTTGGCTGTAAATTTATATTTGTGGATTGAAGAGAGATCGGGCTTATTTAATTTTAACTATTAAACAAGAAACACCCATTCCACATATCTATTACCGGTAAAGACAGAAGCCTCCATCCCAATCGAAAGCCTGGCACAGCAGTGAAATTGGTGCTGCAAACACGGAATATTCCACTATCCAAATAAATAGGTAGAGGTGCGGGTGAAGAATCGAAAATGCGACTTTCCGCATCAAAAAAACTGCGATTCCCGCTACGCGTCGCAGGAATCGCAGGTAAAATTGATCAATGATGTCCGTTTTGCACTCCCCAAGGCAGAGGGAGCAGCGGACAAAGATCCAGACATTGCGCGTTGCTCATGTCCACGTAGGAGCGAATGACTCCTTCGCGCAGCAGAACATCCAAAGCCCGGAAGAAGCGCCCTCCGGTTCGTTGAGCGTTCGGGCAACGCTTGTGCAGGTAAGTCTTACGGATGAACCGCCAGCCATCATCGCGAATCCGGTTAATGAGTTTATTCAACTCAATTGCATCTCTGATCTCTTCCGGCGGAGGAACGAACAGCTTCAGAAAGTCATCCGAGCACTCCGCACAGATGTCCGCTGCGACATTGAGCGTTTCTACGGAGATCGCATCCCCGTCCTCCTCAAAGTAGTGCAGCAGCGCGGCCACCCGGGCGATATTTTCACCCAGCTTGGACGCGTGATCGGAAGCATGCTCGAACTGACCGCCAGGGAGAATTGCCTCTTCAATACGGTCCGCCAACTTGTACCATGCCGCTGCGGCCTCCTCCGAGAATCGGATTTCCTCACGCTCAACATCCCCCACAATCCGTGCCATTCTGGCCTTACTCAGGATTTCACGGATTCGACGGTCGAACGCATCCAGATGCTCCCAGGAATTGGCCTGTCGGGTGGATAAACGAGTCCCCTGTGTCGATTCTGGGTTAATCACCAGGTACCTGGCCCAATGGCCCGAACCACGGATCTTTTCCCCTTTCTTTCCGGTTTGGGGCTTGAATATTTCCGGCTGCAGCATAATCGACACAGTAAGCCTTGCATCACTGATATTCAGAGAGGGCTTGCCAACCCGCGCGACAGAGACCTTGTCTCCACTCCAGAGGGAGTTCAAATGCGGCACGGCATCAAACGACTTACCATCCACGATGATGCCACCTTCGCTTGAAACCAAGGTGCCCACCCCTGTTTCATTCAATGCATTCAACATTGCCATGGGGGAGGTGTCTTCGTGGACCAGCTTCGCTCGCTGGGGTTTGGTTGGCTCAGTAGCCAGCAACTCACGCAGCGCCTCTCGGATGCCGGTCAATTCATGATCGTCGCTACCAGATTTAGCCAGTTGCTTTTCGAGTTGCTTTTTCCGCCCCTTCCACTCCAGCATTTTGACCTTGTAATCTGCCAAGTTGCTGTTGTGCTCTTCCTCAAGGTTGTCATCGAGCGCCTTGATTTCTTTCATGAATCTTCGCTCGACTGTCGATTTACGTTCGCCAGAAAGCGCAATCCCCACCAAAGAAAGACTAATTGGCACTTTTGCACCATATGGCATAACCACATCAGCCAGGGACTGGGCGGCTGACGACAGCGCCGCCAGCCCTCCCATTAAGCACAGTCGGTACGGTGCCTGGTAATTTTGATGTGCCTGGCGCACAGCCTCCCCTAAGAGAGATTTGGATTGGCAGAATGCTGCGGGATTGGGCTCACCCTTCATGTGATACGCCATGATCAAGCCCCCCATGTCGCAGAAGTTGGCCGGGACTCAACCCATTCGACGACCTCATGACAGTACCACCCCACGGATCTGGGACCGAGATTCACTTTCTTCGGCCAATCAGGGTCGTGATAAGGCGAACAGGGATCCATTTTGGCATAGATGGTGGACTTCGAGAGGCCAGTTATCCGCTGCACCTCTGGCAAGCGGATAACCTGATACTGAAGCGTGGAGAGACAGCTTAGCGCACCATTGCCAGCCACATGGGTGTTGCTTTTTTGAACAGAACGGTCCATTTCGGACTCCTTCGTAGTTAAGAGGAGAACGAAATGTAGAAAAGATCAGATCGGTTATCGGAAATAAGAAATAGCAGAGCCGATATTCGCGAACAAAAGCATGTAACTGCATGTTTTTATTAAGTTAAAATAAACAAATTATCCTTGTCTTCATCGCTCAGCAACACATCCGCCACAGCGGAGAAATAGTCAGTTTTAATTTGATTGCGCCCCAGGAAGACATACAAATCACTTTTCCACTCTTGCCTCTTTTCTTTCCTGGCCGTTCTGGCGCGGCCAAACACAAACTGTCTCCATGCCTCAATCAGAATCGGCAATGAAGTCTTCTTCAAAATATCTACATCCTTACTCCTTACCTTCAAACCCCTCCCTTTTCCGGCAGAAGTTTTTGTGGAGCTCTGAAAACGAAGGGTGATTAATCTCACAAGTTTCTTGGAATAACTAGGATGCGTTTTCGGTAATGCATGCATAAGCTGGAGGCAATAATCTGTATCCGCCTTCCCACTTATAAGAGGCTGCTTCCATGTGCAGATTGCAATGGCCACATAATCAATAAGTTTGTCCGCGTTCAATAACTGGTTTTCTTTGACATCTGCAACCTCACAAATCCACTGAATAGCCATAACCCTACTTTCAGAAAATCCATCAACATCCTTGAGACTATCGTAACAGGGGGTGGCTGTGGCTGGCAGGACTTCCTGCCTTTCAGAGAAGCTCTCCTCCTGTGCATTTTCTCTACACTCGGCATCGTGCTCTTCAATTGCTTTACAGTTCAACATCTCCCTATCTCTAGCCAGAAAAAGTAGCTGTGACGCCCGTACCGTTATTCTTCTAGGCTCAGGAACGATAGATGATAAAGCACCATTTTCGAGATGGTCGGCATCAAGAGCGTAATCGCATAACTTGTATTCATGCCTGACTCTGGGCCGGCAAAGCATTTCCTTTCCGGGAGGAGCATCAAGGAAAATCTCACTGCCATGCCATGTAGGTCGATAGCTTGGAACCCGCCAATACTGATCGCCAACTCTTGCCGATAGATAAGGAAACGAGAAAACACCCACGGATTTTATATGCTTCTGCACTTCGGTATGAAACGACGCTCTTTTCGATACATTTACAGGTTTAACTCCGGGTGACCTCAAAGCACCAATCAACAAATCGATAAACTCTACCGAAAATGCAAATATCCCGTCTAAAGGCTGCTCATGAGACAGGCGACCTACAGAAAGTCCCGAGATATTGCTCTCATAGCGAGTCTTAGGGTAAAGAGCAAGGTCGAATCGAGATTCGCACTCCTCATCTCTGTAAACGCCTCCTCCTGCCAGGCTTTCAAGTTCATCTTTGGGTATTGGCATATCAGAGAAGATACTTTTCGCCCCGGGAACATAGTTACGCGTTATTGTTAAATATCTAACAGCCCTTCCTTCTTGATCAAAGCCAAGCCCCTCCTCAAAATACTGGCAATCGACCTCTCCCAATCTGGCAAGCTTTTCGATCGCCTCATGATCCAAGCGAAAGGCAACAACATTGTTTTGTTTCACCGGCTCGTAGAGGAAGTAATTATCCGATTTGCGGATTTTTTCACCAACAAACCCATGAATCACAGAGTGCGGGTTGCTTACTTTAATAAAAGCCCAGACATCCCCAGCTAACAGCAATTTCATTACCCTGCTCTGGGTATCGATGTCGCCTTCAACGACCTCATCATACCTAAACAGCTGCCTTTCCATGCCTCGCCTCTAAATACACTTCCTGCTTTACTTGCACTCCACTAGAGCAAGTCCCTAGCTGACATCGCTCCACTTCTATGGCGATTATTCTGCCAGCCCATATCCGAATGCCGTCATTTACGCGCTTTCAATTTATCGAGGTAATCAGCCCACAGCTGCATCATGCCAATACGCCCCTCCAGATGAGAGGTTCGGTTGTACGCCCGGCCATTGGCATCCCTGACAGAGTGCGCCAGCTGGTGCTCAATCCAGTCCACTCGAACATCAAGCACTTCATCAAGCAGGGTTCGTGCGATAGCCCGCCAGCCATGTTGGGTCATCTTACCCTTATACCCGAGAGCTTTGAGCAGCTTGTTGAGGGTGTTATCGCTAATTGGCTCCCCCGGTTTGGTGCCTTCAAAGACATAGCCTGAACTGCCTGTGAGAGGCTGGATTTCCTTGAGGATGGCAACAGCCTGTCGAGACAGGGGAACCACATGTGACTCCCTCATCTTCATCTTCTCTGCCGGGATGCTCCAAAGCGCCTTCTTCAGATCAATTTCTGACCACTCGGCATGACGCAATTCCCCCGGCCTGACAAATACCAAAGGGGCCAACCGGGCTGCTGCCTTGGTGGTGACTGCTGCCTGACAGCCATCAATCGCCCGAAGCATCTTGCCCACCTCATCCGGCTCCAGGATCGCCAGACGGTGCTTTTCCTTTTTGACGGCGATTTGCCCCTGCAGAGGCAAGGCGGGATTGTTGTCCGCACGACCAGTGGCCATGGCGAAATTGAAGATCTCGGAGGCCATGCCTCTCAGGCGGTTTGCAGTATAGCCGCTGGTCTTTTGGGTGTGCTGGAGAATACCCCACAGCTCGGCGGTGGTGATCTCCGATATTGGACGGCTGCCCAGGTAGGGCATAAGACCGTTATCCAGCCAGATACGCCGCTTCTTCTCCGTTGTCGGCGTCCACTTCTCGCTCTGCACCTTGTTCTGTGCCCACTCTTCCGCGACCCCGGCAAAGGTATTGCGCAAGGCTGTTTCTGTGGCCAACTTTTCGGTTTTACGCTGTTGAGCGGGGTCAACTCCGGAGGCGAGCAGCTCTCGGGCCTGCTGTCGCTTGTCGCGGGCCACCTTGAGACTTGTGCTGGGATAAGTACCGAGAGAGAGCCGCTTCTGTTTGCCATTGAAGCGATATTTGAAGCGCCACCACTTGCCGCCCTTGGGGGAGACCTCCAGGAACATCCCCTCACCATCAGAGATACTGTAGAGCTTGTCCTGGGGCTTTGCTGCGCGGATTTTTACGTCGCTGAGTTTGTTGGTTTCCATGGCTTTCGCCGTCTTTGGGCTTGGATGTTGGCCCCAAAGTTGGCCCCAGGTGGGGCCAGATGTCAACAAACTCTATCGGACGGTAGCGGAAGAGAGCCTCATATAACCTACTGTTTTTATAGCTTATCGAGGACTCTCTCGGATGCTACCGCACTGCCATTTGGTACCAGAGGCCGGACTTGAACCGGCACGCCCGTGAAGGCAACGGATTTTGAATCCGTCGTGTCTACCAATTCCACCACTCTGGCAGTGGGGCGCGAGTATACCAGCCCTTCACAGCTTTTCCAGCCTTTACATTCATCGAACGCAATTTTGATTGCCATCACGTCATCCCGACGGCCTGAATTGAGGCCAACTTTGTCAAGGACAGCGACATTGGCATCCTCAATTCACAGGGGATGCAACGCGGGCTCCGCCAGCATCGAATGCACGCAACCGCTGGTCAACCGCAAAGCGAGCATGCTCCAGTTTCAGCTAGTCGTCATTATCGATGAAGTGATAGATCACATGATCACAGGGGTGGCGCATCTTTCATTGGCCCCTGGGTGGGCACATCCATGTGGCCAGGTGCCCGCTAGCCGGTCACATCAACGCACTCGCTGCAACAACCAGATCCCCAGCACCAAACACAATGACGGGGGAAGAATAGCGGCTAGCAACGGGTCGGTATGAAATACCAGCGACAGTTGGCCAAAGAATTGCTGGCCGTAGTGGAAAATCAGCCCAGCCACGATGCCTGCCGTCAATCGCAACCCCATGGTCACTTCTCGAAGGGGGCCGAACACAAAAGAAATAGCGATTAGCACCATGCCGATAGTCGCCAATGGCATGAACAGTTTCTGCCAGAAACTGAGCATGTAGTCTGCCGTTTCCAAACCTTGCCGTTTCAGATAACGGGTATATTCCAGCAACTTCACCAACGCCAAGTTGTCGGGCTTAAGCACCACAATACTCAGCAACTGCGGGGTCAGCTCCGTTTGCCACTCCCCCTGATCTTTCTGGTAAGTCTCGACATGATCAGCAAACAACCGGGTGCCTTGAATACCTTCCAATGACCAGGATTCTCCCTGATAGATAGCCCGATTCACGTACTGGGTTTCCGTCAGCTTCTGCCCATCGCTGAAACGGTAACGGGTCAAACCGTGCAACACCCCATTGGGCTGCACCGCATTGATATGAATAAACTCCGGCCCTTCCCTGTGCCAATAGCCGTATTTGGAGCGCAAGGCTTCACCGCCCCCCTCGGCCATGGAACGATTACTCTGCGCCACCTGCTCACTATAGGGGGTAAGATATTCACCCAGCGGAATAGACAGGATGATCAGCATCAACACCGGACGCAGCACCAGCCAGCTCACCTTCAGGGTAGACACTCCCGCCGCTCGAATCACCGACAGTTCACCACTGTTCGCTAGTAAGCTCAAACCAATCAGGGTGCCTAACAGAATCGCCATAGGCATGTATTCGTAAAATCGTCGCGGTGTGGTGGTCAGAATAAACTGCAAGGCCTCCATCACCTGATAGTTGCCCCGCAGGAACTCTAGTTCATAGATAAAGCCGAACAAACAATCCAGCCCGACGATAATAAACAGAATGGCCAAGGTCGGAATCATCACCGCCCGCCAAAAGTAACGCTTGAGCAATTTCATGGGCGCGCCCTCCGCCGGAATAGGCGAGCGCCGAAATAAAGGAGGAAGACAACTAGCCCCGCACTCACATGGATCCAGACCATGCTCAAGTACCAGGGCAGCACCCCCTTGTGATCTTCAATGGCACTGCGGCATACCAGCAACATGCCCACATAAAGCATGTAACCTAATACGGCCGGAATTAATCGATAGAAACGCCCTTGTCGGGGATTAACCCTCGCCAAGGGGATCGCCGCCAATGCCATGATCGGAACGGTGAGGATTAGCGAGATGCGCCACTGCAGTTCAGCCAGTGCCTCTTTGTTGTCGGCCTGCTGCTCCATCAATTCTTGGGTGGAGCGGCCACGCACCTTGGGCGGACGACTATCGGTTTTTTCGCCACCAATACGAACCCGGGCTTCCTTGAATCCCACTTCCTTATAATCCAGCTGCCCGGGCTTACCCTGATACTGAAGACCATCGGTCAGCAGCAGATAACTGATGCCATCTTCCACCACCAGCTTGCCGCTTTTCGCCCAGACAGTTAACAACCTTCCTGCCCCACCTTGGCTTTCAAAACGCGCATCGGCCACAAACACATTTTCCAGCACGCCTTTTTCCCGGTTCAAATGCTCCGCGTAAGTAGCACGCTGGGAATCACTGGAGCCTTTTACGTGAAAACGGCCCGGGGTGAGCAATTCCAGCACCGACCGGTCCTTTTGTTCTTCAAAAATCCGGTTTACTTCTGCGTCCCCCCGCGGGGTCACGTAGAGTGAAAACATGCCTACCAGCATGGTGGCCATCAATATGGGCACCACCAACGAGCGCACCACACGGCCATTGCCCTGCCCTCCGGCCTGTAACACCACCATTTCGTTATCCATGTGCATACGCCCCAACACCAACAACAGGGCGACATACAAACTTAAGGGAACGATCATTTGCAGAAATTCCGGCATTCGGAATGCCATCACTAGGAACAAAGCATCGGCAGCGATTTGACCGGCGGCGGCCTCTGCTAAATATTTGATAAAGCGGCCACTGACCAGCACCATTACTAGAATAAAGGTGACCAGCACTGTGGTCATAAACACTTGCCGGTTAATATATCGATGAAGAATCAAAGGAAGGCCCACTCATTGCTGTCTGCAAAACGTGCCGAGCAGAATAAAGGCAGGCAGGTGGCCCGCAGCGCGGCACACACCGCCGGGCAAAAACGCCTGCGGCAGCAGTGAATGCCGCCTAGTGTAACTGAGAGCTAGACAAAGGTGATAATTCCCTTTCAATTAGGTGGTCGCCTGGGCTCCTTCGCAGATTGCGTTTCCTTGCGTGACGGCCCACTATTTCCTTTATTTATCGGGTGAATCGCGCCCCACCCTTTTATCAATTTGGAGAAAGCATGGACTTCGCAGTAAGCAACAGGCCCTTGGAGAAAAGCAAAGCAGATGCGCTAGTGGTATTGCTAGGCAAAAAAAATGACCTTCCTCAGGCCTTGCCCTCCGCCACTCGCGAGCAAATTAGTCAGTTCACTAAGGCCGGCGATTTCAATGCTAGCAAGGGGCAGCTTGTTTGGTTGCACGCGCCCCAAGACCTTAACGCTGACCGCCTGCTGCTGGTCGGCACCGGTGACAGCCCTCTCAGCGACCAAGGCTGGCTCTCATTGGTACACAAGGCCACCAAAACCTTGGCCAGCTCTCCGGTTAAGCAGGCTATGTGGCTGCTTGATGACACACACACACAAACACTGGAGTGGCAAGTCCGCGAAGGCAGCCGTGTAGTAGAAGAAAGCACCTACCGTTTCGACAACTACCGTAGCAAGCCGGCACCGGCCAGCAACCTAGCCAAACTGACCTTCTGGCATGCCGAGAAGGACACTACCCTTACGAAAGCACACAAAACAGGCAAAGCCGTGGGCCTTGGGGTCAACGTAGCTCGAGATTTGGGCAATTTGCCTCCCAACGATTGCTACCCGGAATATCTGAGCGGGGTAGCTCGGGATCTGGGCAAAGAATATGAAAAGCTTACGGTGAAAGTATTGAGCCAGGCTCAGGCAGAAAAAATGGGCATGGGAGCCTTCCACGCGGTAGCCAAAGGCTCCGAACGCCAGGGCCAAATCATTGTGATGGAATACAAGGGCGCCAAACCCACCAAGCAAGGCCCGGTTGCCCTGGTCGGCAAAGGGATCACCTTCGATACCGGCGGCATTTCTCTAAAGCCCGGCGCCACCATGGATGAGATGAAATATGACATGGGCGGCGCTGCCAGTGTTTTCGGCTCAGTAAAAACTGTGTGCGAACTGGACCTGCCTATCCACCTGGTTGCCGTCGTGGCAGCGGCGGAAAACATGCCCGATGGCCGCGCCGCTCGCCCGGGAGATATCGTCAAAACCCTATCCGGCCAGACCGTGGAAATTCTCAATACCGATGCTGAAGGTCGACTGGTACTGTGCGACGCGTTGACCTACGTGCAGCAAAAACACAAACCACACACAGTCATCGACATCGCCACCCTGACCGGCGCTTGCGTTGTCGCCCTCGGCGCCCACGCCCAGGCAGTCTACTCCAACGACGATGACCTCAGCGAAGCTCTGCTCGCCGCGGGTAAAGAAACCGGCGACCGCGGCTGGCCGATGCCCCTGTGGGATGAGTACCAGGGCCAGCTGGACAGCCCCTTTGCCGACATGCAAAACATTGGCGGCCCCAAAGCAGGCTCCATCACCGCCGCCTGCTTCCTCTCCCGCTTCACCAAAGAAGTAAAATGGGCGCATCTGGATATCGCCGGCACCGCCTGGATCAGCGGCGGCATGAGCAAAGGCGCCACCGGTCGCCCTGTGCCTATGCTTACACGGTATTTGATGGACAACGCCTAATGCTAGGCACCGAACGCCTGGCACAACACTATGCGTCAGGCGTTTGGCGTCAGCCGCTAGGCTTTTACCTATGACTGAAGTCACTTTCTATCTCAGCAGTAAAGTCGGGGAGGGCGTTCGCCAGGCTCTGGCTTGGCGGATTGCCGATAAAGCGCTGAAACAGGGCCGGCAAGTCTATGTGCATTGCCAAAATGAGGCCCATGCACGGCAGCTGGACGCGCAATTCTGGCAATCTCCCCCAACAGGCTTCTTGCCCCACGCACTAAGCAGTGAAGGTCAGGCTCCGGTATTACTCGGGTTCGGTGACGACCCCGGCCATCAGCACGATGTACTGATCAACCTGAGCGATGGAGTGCCCGACTTTTCCTCCCGCTTTCAGCGGGTGGCCGAAATGATCAGCGGCGATGAAGCCGAACGACAACAGGGCCGGGAACGTTTTCGTTTCTACCGGGACCGAGGCTTCCCCGTCACCACCCATGAACTTGGCTGACCACTACTGCGAGCAACACGGCTATGAGCGACAACAAGGAAACGGCAAAGCACGCCTTGCTCAAAGAACTGGATGATGTCCAGTCCTTGCTGGACGATGCTGAGCCGCCGCTGCTACAAGCATCTGCAGAGGCAACCCCGCCGGAGGCTCAACGAATACGGCAGCTTGCCAGCGAACGGACCAACCCGTTCTTAGACCGCACCGCTAACCAACACGCCCCCACCCTCAGTGGGCCATCGATTTCCACTCCCGCTCAGCAAACAACAGCAACAGCAACAGCACGCCCAACGTTGACCAACCGTGACATTGATAACGCCATTGATGAACTAGTGGCCGAGGCCCTGCCCAAGCTGGAAAAAGCCCTACGTTTGAAGCTGCGCGCCGCCCTGCGAAGGAATGCCAGAGGCTAATCGCTCTACAAACTTTCTGGGCTGTCTCTTATACACATCTGACGCTGCCGACGAAGAGGATAGTGTAGAT
>OJIO01000206.1_pt1 | contig 46230 bp, 41 predicted proteins | sample 1595621 | NCBI WGS metagenome assembly OJIO01 (sample SAMN05416776, study PRJEB24817) | seawater metagenome | isolation source: Sea water | place: Canada:Atlantic | collected 2013-07 | reverse complement strand
TTTCTGCCTGTCTCGTGGGCTCGGAGATGTGTATAAGAGACAGATATTAGTTTGGGTTCAGTTTCTATTCCATTAAAATCGATTTTTAATAGTTTATTAGGTACTGCAGACAATGAATCTTGGCAATATATCATTCAAAATTACAGACTACCAAAAGCTTTTACAGCCATTTTAGTTGGTTCTGGTTTAGGAATTTCAGGATTACTAATGCAAACACTTTTTAGAAATCCGTTAGCAGGTCCATTTGTTCTTGGTATCACCTCTGGAGCTAGTTTAGGTGTCGCTTTAATAATTATGGGAGCATCAATTTTTGGTGGATTTTTTGCCACAATACTAATCTCAAAATGGAGTATTGTAATTGCTGCAAGCTTAGGCAGTTTCTTGGTGTTGCTTACCGTTTTAATAGTTTCGGCAAAAGTAAGAGACACCATGGCGATACTTATTATAGGTTTAATGTTTGGAAGCATAACTGCTGCAATAGTGAGTGTTCTTTCTTATTTTAGTTCTGCTGAACAATTACAACAATACATATTTTGGGGCTTTGGAAGTTTAGGTAATTTATCATGGTATGAACTGTTTATATTCTTCTTAATTTATTGTATCGGAATTATTCTAAGTATTGTATCAATTAAAGGTTTAAACACATTACTTCTTGGTGAAAACTACGCCAAAAGCTTAGGATTAAACATCAAGCAAAGTAGACTCATAATTATTATTGCAACTAGCCTGTTAGCAGGAACTATTACTGCATTTGCTGGACCAATTGCCTTTATTGGGTTAGCAATTCCGCATATGACAAGACAAATTTTTAATACCTCAAACCATAAAATATTGCTACCAGCAGTCTTTTTATTTGGAGCCATAGTAATGCTTATTTGTGATAGCATAGCACAACTACCAACAAGCGATTATACATTACCAATAAATGCAATAACGTCATTAATTGGAGCTCCAGTAGTAATTTGGTTATTAGTAAGAAAACGTAAAATGATGTTTTGAAAATGGATGGCAAGAATCAAATTAAAATAGTCTGGACTGTCATTCCGCACTTGATGCGGAATCCATTAAGATCCTGAATCAAGTTCAGGATGACAAAATAAATTATAAAATAAGTGATTGATAAAAATCTACATATCGTTTTAAAAACCGAAGACCTTTCCATTGGTTACAAAACCAAGAAGGCTGAAACTGTTATTGCCGACAACATCAATATCGAGTTACATAAAGGTGAGTTTATAGGATTAGTTGGAGCTAATGGCATTGGAAAATCTACTTTATTAAGAACGCTTACCAATGTTCAAAATTCTTTAAGTGGAAATATTTATATCAATAATAAATTGCTTTCAGAATTTCAGCCAGAAGATTTAGCTAAAGCTATGAGTCTGGTGTTAACTGAGCAAATTGCATCAAAAAATTTATCAGTTTTTGAATTAGTTGCTTTAGGAAGACAACCATACACCAATTGGGTTGGCAATTTAAGTGATAATGATATTACTATCATAAATCGATCATTACAGCAGACAAATATTGAAGTTTTAAAGCATAAAAGATGCTTTGAACTTAGTGATGGTCAATTACAAAAAGTGATGATTGCTCGTGCTTTAGCACAAGATACAGACTTGATTATACTTGATGAGCCAACAACACATCTAGACATGTATCATAAAGCCTACATTTTAAAACTTCTTCAAAAACTAGCAAAAGAGACCAACAAAACTATTTTGTTTTCTTCTCATGAGATAGATTTAGCAATACAATTATGTGATAAAATGATTGTAATGACTGCTAACAATGTGGTTTCAGATACGCCTTGCAATTTGATTAGCAAAGGAACTTTCAATACTTTATTTCCAAAAGATTTAATTGCTTTTGATGAAAACACTGGAAGCTTTAGAGTTAAAAAATAATTATCTTTGGTAAAATTCAATTTCATTTCATGAACGACAACATAATTCTTATTATAGCAATTCTTATCTCTGGTGGAATTGGTGCTTATATTGGTATGACAATCACTAAGTTGAAAAGCAAAAGTGAACAAAGCACTTTACAAGAGCGTCAAAACCAATTAGGTTTAACTATAGAAGAACTTAAACAAAATTTAAGCAAAATTGAAAGTGAGCGTGAAGAAATACGTCGTGAAAAAGAATTTTTAAATTCTGAATTAACCAGAAAAAATACAGAATACGAAAACCTACAAATTCATAATTTAAAGCGTGACGAAGAACTTGCTAAACAGCAAGAACAACTTCGTAAGGATTTTGAGTTAATGGCAAGTAAAATTTTAGATGAAAAATCAGAAAAATTTACACTTCAGAATAAAGAAAACATTAAAAACATATTAAATCCTTTACAAGAGAAGATACAAGTTTTTGAGAAAAAAGTTGAAGACACTCAAAAGGAAAGCATCTCAATGCATAGTGCTTTAAAAGAGCAGCTTTTAGGTTTAAAAGACTTGAATCAGCAAATGACAAAAGAAGCTACAAACCTAACCAGAGCTTTAAAAGGCGACAGTAAAATGCAAGGTAATTGGGGCGAATTGGTTTTAGAACGTGTTCTTGAAAAATCTGGATTGGAAAAAGATAGAGAGTATTTTGTTCAGCAAAGTTTCACTACTGCCGAAGGCTCACGTGTGCTACCTGATGTTGTATTGCATCTTCCTGATAACAAACGAATGGTTATAGACAGTAAAGTGTCGCTTACCGATTATGAACGCTATGTTAATGCAGACGATGATGACAGACCTCAATTTTTAAAAGCGCATGTGAATTCCATAAGAAAACACGTTGATCAACTTTCTGAAAAAAAATATGAGGATTTGTATGATATTCAATCTCCAGATTTTGTTTTGATGTTTATTCCAATAGAACCAGCTTTTGCTATTGCTATAAACGACGATAATTCATTGTATAATAAAGCTTTCGAGAAAAACATTGTTATCGTTACACCTTCTACTCTACTTGCTACACTTCGTACTATTGACACGATGTGGAACAACGAAAAACAACAACAAAATGCTATTGAAATTGCTAGACAAGCAGGTGCTCTTTATGATAAGTTTGAAGGTTTAGTGAGTGATTTAACTGGCGTTGGCAAAAAGATTGATGATGCTAAAAAAGATTATTCTTCTGCTATGAATAAGCTAGTTGAAGGTAAAGGAAACCTTATTACAAGTGTGCAAAAGCTAAAAAAATTAGGCGCAAAAGCTAAAAAATCGCTTCCAGAAGCCATTGTAAAGAGAGCTAAGATTGATGAAGATTAACTTATATTCTTTCATTTAATTCCTTAATAACGGAATATTTTTGTTTATTCCTTAAAAAAGGCATATATTTGATTATTCCTTAAATATGGAATACGTGTATTATGAAAACAAGTGTAATAACAGGAGATATAATAAATTCAAGAAGTGTCCTTGATCAAGGAATATGGTTAAAACCACTAAAAAAAGCTTTACAGTTTATAACTGACGATGATTCTAAATATGATATATATAGAGGCGATAGCTTCCAAATAGAGGTTGAAGATATTAAAACCTGTTTTAAAAAAGCTATATATTTAAAAGCAAGTATAAAATCAATAAAAGGATTTAATGTTAGATTGGCTATAGGTATTGGAGACAAAACTTACCGAGCAAACAATATTACACAATCTAATGGTAGTGCTTTTCTGAATTCAGGTAGTTCGTTAGATTTTATGAAAAGAACAAAAATTAATTTACGAATTAAAGCCGATTTAAAACCAAACCATAACTTATATGACTTTAATGAAATATTTAATTTATACTTCAAATTTGCTTCAATAATCATGGACGATTGGTCTCCAAATTCTGCTGAAGCCGTAAAGATTTTAATGGAAACAGAATTTGGTAATCAAAAATTAATAGCAAAAAAGATTGGAATAAATCAAGATGCTGTGAGTAAAAGGTTAAAACGAGCAAACATTGACGAACTTTTAGAATTAGAGCAACTTTTTGAACAACAAGTTATACTTTTATGACAATTTTACTAAAGCTATTTTTAGCGCACATAATAGGAGATTTCTTTCTGCAACCAAAAAAATGGGTAAAAGAAAAAGAAGCTAAAAAATTAAAGTCACTAAAATTATATATTCATATAGCAATACACATTGTTTTGTTATTTATTTTAACTTGGGATTTTACATTGTGGCCATTAATTGTTGCAATTAGTGTTTCTCATTTCATAATTGATGTTGCTAAGCTCTTTTTTCAAAACAAGAAAACCAAACGATTATGGTTTTTTATAGATCAAGTATTACATGTTGTATCAATTTTTATAGCCTATACTCTACTTATAGAAAATAACTTTAACGTTGAAACAATAATAACAAAACAAACATTATTACTGTTTCTTTGTATACTTTTTTTAACTCAACCCGTTTCCATTATAATGAAAACTATTTTCAGTAAATGGAATATTGCCAAATTAACTCAAGGTAACGAATCTCTTAAAGATGCTGGAATGTATATAGGCATACTTGAGCGCATTTTAGTATTCGTTTTTGTAATTTTAAATCACTGGGAAGCGGTTGGTTTTTTAATAACTGCAAAGTCTGTTTTTAGATTTGGCGACTTAAAAGAATCTAAGCACAGAAAATTAACAGAGTATATACTTATTGGTACATTAATAAGCTTTGGGATAGCAATTTTTGTAGGAATACTTTATGCTTACTTAAAATAAAAAAACCATCAAAAATGATGGTTTTTTATATATCTAAAATTGTATTAATTATTGTTTCACAAAACGTTTAGTTTGGGTAGCATTATCTGCTGTTAAACGCACTAAATAAACACCATTATTCCATTTAGTAACATCTATGGTTGAAGAAATACTACTCACTTCTTTAGTTAATATTTTCTTTCCTAACACATCAAAAACATCTAATGTTATACTACCAGATATTCTAGGTAAACTTAGCATAAGTTTTGAACTAGATGGGTTTTGTAAAATCCTGAACTGATTAACAGAAAAATCATCAATACCTAATAACGTATCCCAAAAACTTACTCCGTTTTGAGCTCCATCACCAGTGTATTCATAAGGTGCTGGCAAATTTATGAAAGTTCCTGCTGTCCAAATTCCTTTATTGACAGCAACATTTTCTCTTCCGTTTCCACCACTTCCCCATTGGGTAAAATCTTGCATAGCGGTAGAAGAAGCAAAACTTGGTGTACTATAAAGTCCTAAATCTGCAGCAGAATTATTCAAAGCAACACTACTAGTGACTTCAACATCAGAACCAGCAGCTAAATTTAATGAGCCACTTAAAACAGTCATACTGTTTAATTGACCATATGCAAATAATGTACAAAACCAGTATGAAGAAATATCAACTGTAGAGCCACCATAGTTATGAAGCTTAACTCTTTCGGTAGCAGGATCGACTTCTACTATTCTTACTTGTGCTGTAGTTTGCATTTGCAAAAACATCACAAAAAATAGAGATAATGAGAATAAAAGATTGTAGTTTTTTTTCATAATGTGTAGGTTAAATAATTGATTTATAATCAAATTACTAAATAAATTTACGCATTTTTTAGTAAAAACTTGTCATAAATTGCAAATAAAAAAGGCATCCAATTTAAAATTAGATGCCTTTTTGTAAAATTTATAAGAATTTATTGTTTCACAAAACGTTTAGTTTGTGTTCCATTTTCGGAAGTTATTCTAACCAAATAAACGCCATTATTCCATTTTGATACATCTATTGAAGAAGACAGTTTACTTACCTCTTTAGATAATATTTTTTTTCCTAACACATCAAAAACATCAAGTTTAAAAGCATTATCAGAAGCTGGAAGGATTAAATTAAGTTTACTCTTTGAAGGGTTAGGAGATATTTTAAAATCCTTTAATTGTGCTACTTCATTTACTCCTAAAGTTGTTGATGCAGTAATGTTATCTAATCCCATAGTAGTTGGTACACCAGGAAAAGCTTGACCTCTCCAAGCTGGTGTTGGGCTACTTAAAATTCTCATTTCTGTAACATTGGCTAATGTAGCAGATACATTAGATCCTCCATCAACCAAAGTAAAGTCAGAAGATGAAATCGGTATTGTAACTGAATTCCAACCAGATCCAGCTGGTATAACTATAGCATTTGTAGTACACATTTCACCTCCATCGCCATTAAAAGCAACACGAAGGTTAATATTTGAAGCTTCTGCTTTTACATCTAATTTAATAGCTACTATGCTTTGAGACGTATAATTTCCCATCCAATTAGAATCAAATTGAAAAACAATCATCTTGCTTCCAGGTCCACCAGGATTACCAGTAGTAGTATATTGCAAAAAATTATCATCAACACCAGCAGGTCCACCAGTATTTATGTTGATTGGTGGATTAGGTGCTCCAGCTCCAAATAAATCAATATTCCACCCTTGCACTGTTCCATCTTCAAAATTATCTAAGTGACCAGCTACTACCTGACCTACACTATAATAAGATGTAAACAAAAAAGAGAATAATAGTAATTTTATTTTCATATAATATTTTTTTTGGGGACTATTAAATTTAAAGCTAAAATATTAATTATAAACCAATTATAATAATCTATCCAACAAAAAACATTTATTTACTTAAATACATTTTACGTCTAGAATATAAGTTGTAAAATTCATCATCTTTTAAACTATCTATAAATAAAATGCTTTCGCCTGTACTCTTCATTTCTGGACCAAGCTTTTTGTTTACATTAGGGAATTTATTGAAAGAAAACACTGGTTGCTTAATTGCATAACCTTCTAATTGTGGGTTAAAATTAAAGTCAGTTACTTTTTTCTCCCCTAACATTACTTTAGTTGCATAGTTCACATAAGGTTCTTTATAGGCTTTTGCTATAAATGGTACAGTACGTGAAGCTCTTGGGTTAGCCTCAATAATGTAAACCATATCATCTTTTATTGCAAACTGAATGTTAATTAATCCAACTGTATTTAATGCTAAAGCAATCTTTTTGGTATGATCTTTAATTTGTTGCATTACAAATTCACCTAAGTTAAAAGGAGGTAATGTTGCATTACTATCTCCTGAATGAATTCCACAAGGCTCAATATGCTCCATAATACCAATAATGTAAACATTCTCACCATCGCAAATAGCATCTGCCTCAGCTTCAATTGCGCCATCTAAATAATGGTCTAACAATAATTTATTATCTGGCATCGTACGAAGTAAATCTACTACATGCTCTTCCAGTTCTTTTTTATTAATAACAATTTTCATTCCTTGTCCTCCAAGAACGTACGATGGACGAACCAAAATTGGAAAATCTAACACATCAGCTATTGCTAAGGCTTCGTCTGCTGTTGTTGCAACATCAAACTCTGGATATGGAATGTTATTTTCTTGTAGTAGCTTTGAAAAACTTCCTCTATCTTCAGCTAAATCGAGAGATTTGTATGTTGTTCCAATAATTTTAATTCCGTATCTATCTAGTTTCTCAGCAAGTTTTAAAGCTGTTTGTCCTCCTAATTGTACTATGACTCCTTCTGGCTTTTCATGACGAATAATATCGTAGATATGTTCCCAGAATACTGGTTCGAAATATAACTTATCAGCAATATCAAAATCGGTTGAAACCGTTTCAGGGTTACAGTTAATCATGATGGTTTCATAACCACATTCAGAAGCAGCTAACACACCATGAACGCAACAATAATCAAACTCAATTCCTTGTCCTATTCTATTAGGCCCAGAACCTAAAACAATAACTTTCTTTTTATCTGTAACAACACTTTCATTGATTGACTCAAGCTTACCATCTGGAGTTTCAACTTCATTTTCGAATGTTGAATAATAATATGGTGTTTGAGCCTTAAACTCGGCAGCACAAGTATCAACTAATTTGTAGACACGCTTAATTTTTAGCTCATCTCGTTTTTTATACACTTGACTTTCAATACATTTAAGCATGTGCGCAATTTGTCTGTCACCATAGCCTTTTTGTTTGGCTTCAAGCATTAAATCGCGTTCAATAGTATCAATAGTAAACTTTGATATTTCTTTTTCTAAGTGATATAGTTCTTCATATTGTTTTAAGAACCACATATCTATTTTTGTTATTTCATGAATACGACTCAACGGAATTCCCATTTGAATAGCATCATAAATAACAAATACTCTATCCCAACTTGCGAATGTTAGCTTTTCAATAATCTGGTCATAGTTTTTATAACCTTTACCATCTGCACCTAATCCATTACGTTTTATTTCTAATGATTGAGTTGCTTTATGTAGTGCTTCTTGGAACGAACGACCAATAGCCATAACTTCACCAACAGCTTTCATTTGTAGCCCTAAAGTTCTATCTGAGCCTTCAAACTTATCAAAATTCCAACGAGGTATTTTTACCACAACATAATCTAAAGTTGGTTCAAATAATGCTGATGTAGATTTTGTAATTTGATTGCTCAACTCATCTAAATTATAACCAATTGCAAGCTTTGCAGCAATTTTAGCAATTGGATAACCTGTTGCTTTACTTGCTAAGGCAGAAGAACGCGAAACACGAGGATTAATCTCGATAGCAATAATCTCTTCATTTTCATCAGGACTTACTGCAAATTGCACATTACAACCTCCTGCAAAATCACCAATACTACGCATCATGTGTATGGCCATATCTCGCATACGTTGGTATGTTGTGTCAGACAAGGTCATTGCTGGAGCCACTGTAATAGAATCTCCTGTATGGATTCCCATTGGATCCATATTTTCAATAGTACAAATGATTACAACATTATCATTTTTATCTCTAAGTAACTCCAACTCATATTCTTTCCAACCAATTAATGCCTTATCTATCATTACCTCATGAATTGGAGACACTTCTAATCCACGAGTTAGTAACTCATCAAACTGGTCTTCAGTATGTACAAAAGAAGCTCCTTCACCTCCTAATGTGTATGAGGCTCTAATTACTAAAGGGAAACCAAACTCTTGTGCAATTTCTTTTCCTTTAAGATATGAATTAGCAGTTGCTTGAGGCGCCATACCAACACCTATTTTAAGCATTAATTCTCTAAATTTCTCTCTATCTTCAGTAATATTAATTGCATCAATATCAACACCAATAAGTTTTATACCGAAGTCTTTCCAAATTCCTTTTTCATCAGCCTGTATACATAAATTAAGTGCAGTTTGTCCTCCCATTGTTGGCAAAACCGCGTCAATTTGTGGGTGTTCTTTAAGAACTTGGATAATAGATTTTGTAGTTAGTGGCAACAAATAAACATGATCAGCCATTGTTGGGTCTGTCATGATTGTTGCAGGATTAGAATTGATTAAGATGGTTTCAATTCCGTCTTCTCGTAAAGAACGTAAAGCTTGAGTTCCAGAATAATCAAACTCACAAGCTTGACCAATAATAATAGGACCTGATCCAATAATAAGTACGGAATTAATAGTTTTGTTTTTTGGCATTGTGTTGTATTTATATCTGCAAAAATAGTTATGAAATAGGTACAAAAAAAGGTGCTACACCTAAGTAACACCTTTAAATATTAACAATTGTTAATCATTATTTTTTATGTCTTGATTCTGAAGATACAGACAGTTTCTTTCTTCCTTTAGCTCTTCTACGTGCAAGGACTTTTCTACCATTAACAGTAGCCATTCTTTCTCTAAAACCGTGTTTGTTTCTTCTCTTTCTCTTTGATGGTTGAAACGTTCTTTTGCTCATTGTCTTGTATCTTTAAAAATCTTCTTTATAATCTAAACTATAGTTTTGACCATTTTCAAAACTGCGTGCAAATATACAAAGACTTTTTACTTACACAAACCTAATTTTAAAAATATTTATATGAAATTTTCATTTCAAAAAAAAACGTCTTTAAAAAACTCAATTTTTGAATATTCCTAGCTTCTGAAATATAAAATTTATAAGCTAAACGTAAAAAAAAATTAGTTTCTTTGTGGTTAGATAAACAACTAAGTAAAATGAAGAAATTCACACTAGTATTTGCCTTATTATTTGTTGCTCAATTAACAGGACAAACTTTATTACAGTATAACTTTTCGATTGGTGATAAGTTTACCATTAATCAGCAAGCTGCTCAGCATATTACACAAGACATTAGTGGCATGATTCAAGAAATTAATAATGATTTATCTGGAACAATGAGTTTTGAAGTTGTAAAGGCAGACAAAGAGACTTTTACTTTGATAATGGAATTTAAAAGTCTGAAAATGTTAATGAGCTCGCCTACTTTAGGAGAGTTATCTAATGTAGACTCGGCATCAGATGACGATTCTGATATTACCTCGATGATGTTTAAAGGCATATTAAACGTTCCTATTACAATTGTTATGGGAAGAGATGGCAAAATTAAATCTGTAACTGGAGGAGATTTATTAATTGAGTCTATGTTTAAAGCTGTCGATATTACTGAACCAGAAATAATAGAAGCTTCAAAATCGCAGTTAGAAAAGCAATTTGGTAGCGAGGCGCTTTCTAACAGCTTTGAGCAAATGACTTATTTGTTTTCAACAGATAAGGTAAAGGTGAACAGCAAATGGAAAAACAGTTACCAAGGTGATATGAGTGCTGAAACTACTTGGACATTATCAGAAATAAACAAGAATAATTTTAAACTTTCTGGAGTTGCAGCTACTACTATGAATAGTATAGATGAAACTATATCTATGACATTAAATGGAACACAATCAACTACTGTAACAGGAAACTCTAAAACTGGTTTATTTACAGAGCTAATAGTAACAGGCGAAAATACTGGCAATACAGTTTATACTACTCAAGAAATTACAATACCAACAACAATAAAATCAACAATTACTTATAAAATTATTCAATAGTTATGTATAACAAAAACATAAAATTATTTATTGCCTTTTTAATTATTGCTTATGCAGTTTATCAATTTACTGAAGGGTTTATTGGAAATGGCATAATGCTTATTTTATTATCATTAATATTCGTTTTTCTATATTTTAAGAATGAATTTATTCTACTTGCCTTTTTAAAACTTCGTAAACAAGATTTTGAAGGTGCTACAAAGTGGCTTAATAAAATTAAAAATCCATCAAGTGCTTTAGTAAAAAAGCAAGAAGGTTACTATAATTTCTTACATGGCATAATGGTATCACAAACTAATATGAATGAAGCTGAGAAATATTTTAAAAATGCTGTGAGTTTAGGTTTAACTATGGACCACGATATGGCAATGGCAAAATTGAATTTAGCTGGAATTGCTTTTAGTAAGCGTCGTCCACAAGAAGCCAAAATATTAATGAACGAAGCTCAAAAATTAGATAAAAGAGGCATGCTAACTGATCAAATAAAAATGATGAAAGATAGCATGAAAAAAGCCCAAATACCTAATCAGCATTATGGTGGAGCAAGACAAGGACGTAGACGTTAATCTCTTCGAAATAGATAAAATAAAAAAGCACTAATTAATTAGTGCTTTTTCTTTTATTTTTCAGTTAATCTTTATTTGTAATATCCTTTTTTTGGAATACTAATGCTATATTTTTTTCTAGAACTATTATTTAAATGAGCTTCACGTAACCAAGGATTATGAATTTTCAGAATTTTATAGTTTATACCATACTCTTTTGCAAAAGCTGTAAAATCTTTAACTGGAACATCAACAATCACTTCCTCTGTTGGTATTTCTGTATATAAGTCACTCTCGTTAAAATTGAAACCGTACTTTTTAGGATTGTTTAAAATTTCTTTAAGGGCAACTATTCTAAACATATATCTCCCAGTTTCTTCTCCTAAAAGTAAATCATAATAGCTTTTCACATCTTGGTCTTTTAATCGGTTACCAATACCTGCATTACCTGCATTATAGGCTGCGGCTGCAAGTGTCCATGATCCTAAATTTTCTTTAGATTTTAATAGGTATTTACAAGCAACTTCTGTTGCTTTTTCTAAGTGATAACGCTCATCAACATTATCATTGACTTCTAGTCCGTTTTCTCTAGCTGTTGCTGGCATAATTTGCCAAAACCCTTTAGCTCCTGCTGGAGAAACTGCATTAGTAAGACCACTTTCTATTACTGACAAGTATTTAAAATCGTCTGGTATTCCATGTTTTTTAAGAATTGGTTCTATAACAGGAAAATACTTTCTGGCACGTTTAAACATCAAAAGCCCATTTGATTGCCAATATGTATTCACTAATAGCTCTTTATCCATTCGTTCATAAACATCTGGATCGTTAAGCGGCATTTTTTCGCCTGCAAAATCTAACTCATCTGGCACAGAAAGTGCATAAACATTATAATCGTTTATCAGTTTCTTTTCCTTAACAACTGCATCATCCGATGGTGCTTTTTGAACTGCAAATATGAATAGTCCTGACAGACTTATCAATCCTATTGCTGCTAAAATATTCTTTATATAGCTCATAATCTTATTTTTTTATAAAGGTAATTAATTAATGTAACTCTTTCAAAATTAGTTAAGTATAAGTTTTGGCAAATTTTCATTAAACCATTTATACTTATTTATTATCATTATATGTGTTCCTCCTTTTATTACAACGCAATTATCGTTACAAGAGTGTGTAAAAATAGCATCTTTATCACCATGTATATAAATAGCATCAGGATTTGGTTTTTCTTGCTCCCAACAAACAACCTGTTCAATTGCCCAATCTAAATAACGTTTATCACTAACCGAAAGATACCTTTTGTAAAGCTCTACTCGTTTAGTAACAGTTTCTCCAAACGCATATTTAGCAAGCAAATCTATATTACCCAATAACTTTGTAGGTAACAACTTGTATGCCTTAGTGTATTTAGCAATTTTCATTCGTCTTGGTAACTCATGTTTAGATTTAACACTAGACACTACAATTAACTTTTTTAAGGTCATAAATTTACTCATCTCCTGCACTAAAATACCACCAAAAGAAACACCAAGAAGCACCACATTATTGTGCTCTATTTTTTCTATCATTCGCTTAGCATAACTCTCTAATGTTTCATTTTTATTAGGAATAATCCATTCTAGCCAATGAATTTTAAATTGGTCTTCAGGCAGCTTAATGTTTTCAAAAATTGTTGGGTTTGCTGCCATTCCTGGCATCATATAAACATGTATTATTTCTTGGTTCATAAGCATTTAACACACAACAAGTTCAAATGTGTAATATTTTTTCGTAAATTTGCAATACAAAACTATACAAATTAATAGTTTCTACCCTACCAACCATTGAATTAAATACAATATTATTATGATTGATGCTGCCGAATTAACAGACAATGACTTTTTACGTCAGTTTGAGCTTAAAATTGAAGATGAACTTGCTACTATTGAATATTCTTTGCAGGATCGAAAAATATTTTTAACAAAGTTAATTATCCCAGAAAGCATTAATACTGAAGGCTTTGAAACAGATTTTTTAACACTTGTTTTTGAAAACATTTCTGAACGTAATATTAGTGTTGTACCAACGAGTCCTGAAATTGCAAAATTTATAAGAAAAAATAGAAAGTATAAGAAAATGCTTCCTGTAGGTATTAGAATATAATTACTAAAAAAACATATTTAAAAAACCGAAGTTAATTGCTTCGGTTTTTTTGTTTTTATACTGCAAATTCTTCTACAAAATCAAATCTTACAAGACCATCTTCATCAATTTGCGTAAGTTCAACTTTATGAAGTGTATTAACCAATTCTGGATTCCAAGGCGCTTTTACTTTTACATAGTTTTCAGTAAATCCATGAATATAACCTTCTTTATTTTCACTTTCAAACAATACAGTTCTTGTAGTTTTTAACTGGCTTTCATAAAATTGTCTTCTTAATTTAGCCGATAAACCACGTAACATTTTACTACGTTTTGCTCTCACATTTTTAGGCACAACGCCATCCATTGTTGCTGCTTCTGTATTATCTCTTTCTGAATATGTAAAGACGTGCAGATATGAAATATCTAATGAAGTTAAAAAGTTATAAGTCTCTAAAAAATGCTCGTCAGTTTCTCCAGGAAAACCAACAATAACATCAACACCAATACAGGCATGAGGCATTACCTCTTTAATTTTATTTACTCTGTCTACATAAAGTTCTTTCATATATCGACGTTTCATTTTCTTTAAAATATCATTACTTCCACTTTGTAACGGAATATGAAAATGCGGTACAAATGCTCTAGATTTAGATACTAAATCAATAGTTTCATTCTTAAGCAAATTAGGCTCTATTGATGAGATACGAAGTCTTTCAATACCTTCAACTTTATCTAATTCGGTAACTAAATCTAAAAATGTATGCTCATGACGTTTATTACCAAATTCTCCTTTTCCATAGTCACCAATATTAACTCCTGTAAGCACAATTTCTTTAATATTTTGTTCAGAAATTTCTTTAGCATTTTTTAAAACACCTTCCATAGTATCACTTCTAGAAATACCACGAGCTAACGGAATGGTACAATAAGTGCACTTATAGTCGCAACCGTCTTGCACTTTTAAAAAGGCACGAGTTCTGTCGCCAATTGAATAACTTCCTACATAAAAATCGGCATCTTCAATTTCACAAGAGTGTACTTCACCAAAATCGTTTTTTGACAAATCGTTTAGGTAATCTGTAATCTTAAATTTTTCGGTTGCACCAAGTACTAAATCAACACCATCAACATCTGCTAATTCTTGAGGCTTAAGTTGTGCATAGCAACCAACAGCAGCCACAAAAGCATCTGGATTAGATTTCTGTGCTTGTTTTACAATAGATTTAAAACGTTTATCAGCATTTTCGGTTACAGAGCATGTATTTATCACATAAATATCTGCCACTTCATTAAACTCCACACGATCAAACCCTTCATCAGTAAAGTTTCGGGCAATGGTAGATGTTTCTGAAAAATTCAGTTTACAACCTAAAGTGTAAAATGCTACTTTCTTTCTATTTTCCACTTAAAAAAATTAAAATTTGTTCCTTAATAAGAATGAGTATATTTACTTCACTAATAAAAAAGGAGCTGCAAAGTTACGTAATTGTTTGAAAGTATAAACGATATCTAATAAGACAATTACTGGTTTAATTGGTAAAAACTAAAAACATATATGTCAAAATCTGAAGAAAGAATAAAAGAAGTCCTTGCTTTTTTTAAAAACAAAGACACCGTTTTAGGCTACAGAAAGTTCATGGATTGTGCTATTGATACTCAAGATCTTACTATTTACAAAGAGGTAATTGAGCTAACAGATTGGAAAGAACAATTTCCTGATAAGGAAAATGAACTTATTGAAAAAGCCACAACCATTTTAAACAAAATTTCAAAAAAAGCCATTGAAGAATACAATGTTCAGACTCCAATAGTTACTGCGACAAATATTGTGAAAAGTTATGGTCAAAATCGATTTACTTTAGGACCAATTTCATTAGATATTAAAAAACGACAAGTTTATGGTTTGGTTGGCGAAAATGGTAATGGAAAAACTACTCTGCTCAGAATATTAGCTAAAGAATTAAGCCATAACGAAGGGCAATTAAATTTTAATTTTGATAAACAACATAGTAATAGTTTCGATTTACGATCTAAACTAGTTTATATACCACAACGTACCCAAAAATGGTATGGCAGTTTAAAGGATAACCTCAAATTTGTTTTATCTAATTATGGTGTTTCACCAGAAGAAAACGAAACAAGAGTATTAATGATGATAGCTCGTTTTGGTTTATGGAATTATAAACATTTAAAATGGAGCGAATTATCTTCAGGTTACAAAATGCGTTTTGAGTTAGCCCGAACACTTTTAAGACAACCCGAATTATTACTTTTAGATGAACCTTTAGCAAATTTAGACGTATTAGCTCAACAAGTAATTTTGGAAGATTTAAAGGCTATTTGCAACTCTTTAAACAACCCAATAGCATTAATTTTAAGCTCACAGCAGCTATATGAAGTTGAAAAAATATCTGATAAAGTAATTTATCTTAAGGAAGGAAAATATAAAGAAAAAGACGATTTAATTGAACATGATGAAAATCAATTAATTGTTGAGATTGATTGCAAATGTGAAAGAGAAAAATTAATTGAAATTTTTAATCATCTATCATTAGAAAAACTAATTTTTAATGGTGGTATGTATGTTGCTTATTTTTCTAACAATACAAATTTTTCTTCTGTATTAGAAACTCTTGGTAAACATAACATTGATGTTATATATACCAGAAACATTTCAAAATCAACAAGACGTTTTTTCGTATCCTAAAAGCTAAACTATAATGAAAACATATATTCATAAAATTAATCAATATTTACTTGAACATCATCCAACGATTTGGAACACAAAAATTGTTTGGATGCTTGGTATTAGTGCTGCTATACATTTACTGTTTTTTGTTTTTGGGTTAGTTGCCTTAACAGATCCAGAATTGCTTCACGAAAGAGGTGCAATGCATATCTTTTTTGATAACGGAACAGTCTTTTTTAGTGTTATGTTATCCATATTATTAATAGTTATTTGGTTAATTAATATGTTTAAAAACAATGCTTTTAAAAACTTTTATCCAGTATCTAGACTTAAGCTTTTTATTCAATTTGTGTTTTATTTCATAATCATTTTTTGTGCGACTACCTTTTATTATTCTTACAACCTAGGGTTAAAAGTTTATATATCTAATACCTATGAAGATGCTACAGTTTATAATGAAATAAAAGCTTCAAATAACGCTGCCATATTTTTTTCACACAATATTGAAAAATACACTTTAAACAAAAGAAAATATCCTTTCATTTTAAGTGAACTTTATTGTGAAACAAGAGATGGTTTTACAAAAACAGAAAAGCCATATTTTGAGTTTCTTGATTTAAAATATCAATACTATTCACTATACACAAAAGAGAGAAAAATATCAGAGACTTATAATGAAAATTTTTATAATGGATATGTTTATAAAAGACGAACAGACTCTATTGAAACTTTTTATTATAGAGATACTGTTGTAGATGTTTCGCAATATGTAAAAACAGCTATTCCAAGTTATTATAATTATTCAAGTACATTTTATTCATTAGAAAATGATGAAATTTCTGGGTACGATTCTGTTGATTATAACTACGAATCTGATTTAAATTATGATTATAATTACGATTTTTACTATGATACAGATAACATTGATAAATCAAAGTTAAGTAACAAAAATGTACACGAGATTTTAAATAGAAATAATCCAAAAGAGATAAAGCAAATTTTAACTGACTTTTTAAAAATAGCAGACATTTATGAGGTTAAATATAATATTTCAAGCGAGCAATGGTTTAATTTAGTTTATCATCCACAAGATTTTGAAATAAAACATTTAATTAATGATGAGCCTAGAGAAGATTATAGGTTAGCTATAAAAGAAGAAACCGAATTAGAAAAATTTGTAAATGAGCATACTTCAAATTTTTATATCGAAACAGATAAACTTCACCATGCATTTGAAAATATTGAAGATATAAAAGACGCTGATATATTTGGCGAGTCTATTCATGTTTTTATATGGTTATCTTTTTTTCTAGCCATAACTATTTTTATGTTTAGAGTTACTGGTTTAAAATCGTTATTATTTACAATTATAACTGTAGGAGTGCTAACCATATTTGTTTCGCTACTAACAACGCTATTTGCATTTGCCTCTAAACCATCAAGTGGTGACTCTGTTGGATTTTTTATTATGTATTTTACTTTAATTTTAGGCACCATAATTTTAGCAATCCCATTGTTTTTTGCTTCCAATTTAAAAAAGCAGATTGTATCTATTTGCCTTAATATATCGCTTTCTGGATTTGTGTTGTACATATTTTTAATCATAGGAATTATTTCTTTACATCAAGAAAACTATTGTAGAGATCACTTTGGCTATGATTATCGTTATAATGATTGTTTCATTTTAATGTCTAGTATTGGCTTTTATTTAAGTTATGTTCTTTTAGCAATAGGGTTACTATTTATGTATTTTTACACAGGAATTATTAAAAAATGGAAAGCATTAGCAGAAGGATAAATATATCAATACATAGTTTAGTAGTTTGCATACTATTAGTTTGTTTTTCCTGTGGAAACTCATCAAAAACAAATAACGATCATTTAGTTTTTAGATATAATGAGCACAAAAATATCGGCTCGTTAGATCCTGCGTTTTCAAAAGACATTGCAGATATTTGGGCAACAAATCAGTTATTTAATGGTTTGGTGCAAATGGATGACCAAATGAAGGTATTACCATGTATTGCTAATAGCTGGACAATTTCTGATGATGCACTAGTTTACACCTTTTCGCTTCGAAAAGATGTAAATTTTCATAAACATCAACTATTCGGAAAAGATTCAACCAGAACTGTAACAGCATATGATTTTGAGTATAGTTTAAACCGTTTACGCGACACACAATTAGCATCTCCAGGAAGTTGGGTGTTACAAAAAGTTGATGATTTTAAAGCCATAAATGATTCAATATTCGAGATAAAATTAAATCAACCCTTTCCTGCCTTTTTAGGATTATTAACCATGAAGTATTGTTCGGTTGTTCCGAAAGAAATTGTTGAGCACTACGGAAGTGATTTTCGTTCAAATCCAATTGGAACAGGACCTTTTCAGTTTAAACGTTGGGAAGAAAATTTAAAATTGGTTTTTAGGAAAAATCCAAGTTATTTTGAAGTTGACAATGAAGGACAAACATTACCATACCTCGAAGCAGTTTCAATAACTTTTTTACCAGATAAACAAAGTGAATTTTTACAATTTGCACAAGGAAACATCGATTTTGTTTCTGGTTTAGATGCATCATATAAAGACGAAATTTTAACTGCAGATGGGCAGCTTCGTCAGTTATATACAAATGATGTAAATATGATTCGTGGTCCATATTTAAATACTGAGTATTTAGCGTTTTACATGGATTCTAAAGTTTCCGAAATACAATCGGAACTTATTAGAAAAGCTGTAAACTACGGTTTTGACAGACATAAAATGATGGTGTATTTGCGCAATGGAGTTGGTATTCCTGCAAATGGTGGTTTTATCCCAAAAGGATTACCTGGTTATAATGAAACAATTGGTTTTGATTATCAACCAGAAAAAGCAAAAGATTTAGTGGCTCGATTTAAAAAAGAAACAGGAATAGCAAATCCAGAGATTACCATTACTACAACAAGTAATTATTTAAGCTTTTGCGAATATATACAACGTGAAATTCAAAAAACTGGACTTAACGTAAAAGTAGATGTTATACCTGCTGCTACATTAAAAGATGCCAAAGCTAATGGTAAACTAGATATGTTTAGAGCAAGTTGGGTAGCAGATTATCCTGATGCTGAAAATTATTTGTCGTTATACTACAGCAAGAATTTTGCACCAAATGGACCAAATTATACACATTTTAAAGATGAGCAATTCGACTTGTGGTATGAAGAAGCTTATACAATTACAAACGCAGAAAAACGTGAACAGTTATATTCTAAAATGGATAGTTTAGTGATGCAAAAAACACCTGTAATTGTAATGTTTTACGACGAAGTATTGCGCTTTACCAGAAAAAACGTGAGTGGTTTGGGTATTAATCCTATTAACTTATTAGATTTAAAAAGAGTAAAGAAAAATTAACTATTCGATTACAAAATAGTAAATATCATCTTCACCTTTACCTCGTGGTCTTCTAGAAGCAAAATAGCCTGTTTTTCCATCTTTAGAAATTATATAACTAAAATCGTCTGATCGACTATTAATTGGTTCGGGTAGAATTTGAGCTTCAGAAGTTCCGTTTAAATCATACTTATAAATATCTAATCCACCAACTCCTCCAACTCTATCTGAAGCAAAATATAGCACATTATCATCACTCACAAAAGGAAACATTTCTTTGCGTGAAGAGTTTACTTTTTCTCCTAAATTAATTATCTCACCATATTCATCATCACCAAGCATAGCAATTTTAAAAATATCTGTTGGTCCTTTTGCGCTTGGTATATTAGACACAAAATACATTGTAGAACCATCTGGACTTATTGCTGGATGACCATAATTATAATCAGGATCGCAAAATGAAAGCGGCTCGAAGTTTGTCCAACCTTTGCCCTCTATATATTCACCTCTTTCTATATGTAAGTTTACCGATTTGTAATCTTGTTTATAGGTTTTACCTCTTCTTACAAAGTTTGTGGTAATATACATATACTTACCATCAGGGCTAAAAGCAGCACTTGAACTATTAAATATAAACTTATGAGATTTGTTAAACTGCTTCACATTAATAATTTCGCCACTAGCAGTTTTTTGTCCTTCAAATAAAGTAAATATCAAACGTTTGTCTTTATCTCTTCGCACTCTATTTCTTTCATCTAACATATAAGATGTAAAATAAACCTGATCACCTTGATAATAAACAACACCATATTGGCTTTTATCATCATTCATATCTAGATTTTTTATCGTGTAGTTTTGAGCAAAGCCAAAACTTATACTTAATAATAGCACTATAGATGTAAGTATCTTCATTTTATTATTCTAATGGTTTTCCTATATCTTGAATTTCGTCTTTAATAACTACTATATTTTTTTTCCATCTATTTTCAAGTAACATATAAAATACCCAAACCACTATTAATCCAAAAGGAATAACTAAAAGATTCATTCCATAACTACTTTCCCAATCAAATCCCCATTCAAAAATATAAGCATCTAAAAATGCTATTAACAAAACAAAAAACAAACCTCCTGCATAATAAACTACTATACTTAATATAGCATACAACCATTGTTTTGTTTATAATCTACTGATAAATCATAAAATCGTTTACCAATAAAATAGAGTAATAATAATCCTAACATCTTTTAGTTTTTAATCTCTTCTATATTTTTTAGTTTCTTCAAAAACGTGTTCTAAAATAGCTTTATCAACATCTGTTAATTCAATTTGTCTGCGTGACATCACAACTTCGGCAACTTCAAAAGCTTTTTTGGTTAGATAGGTTGTAAATCCTCCATTTCCGCCCCAACTAAAACTTGGCACAAAATTTCTAGGAAAACCACTACCAAATATATTAGCACTTACACCAACAACTGTTCCAGTGTTAAACATGGTGTTAATGCCACATTTACTATGATCTCCCATCATTAATCCACAAAATTGCAAACCTGTTCTGGCAAAGCTTTCGGTATTATAATCCCAAAGTCTTACTTCAGCATAATTATTTTTTAAGTTAGAATTATTAGTATCTGCACCAAGATTACACCATTCGCCTAGGACAGAATTACCAAGAAAACCGTCATGCCCTTTGTTAGAATACCCAAAAAGCACAGAGTTATTTACCTCTCCTCCTACTTTACTATAAGGTCCAACTGTTGTTGGCCCATAAATTTTAGCTCCAAGTTTTACTGTCGCATGCTCACATAAGGCAAAAGGGCCACGAATAATACTACCTTCCATTATTTCGGCATCTTTACCAATATAAATTGGTCCTGAGGTAGCATTAAGCGTTGTAAACTCTAGCTTTGCACCTTCTTCTAAAAATATGTTTTGAGCTGCTATAACATTATTACTCGATGGTATTGGTTGTGAAACTCTTCCTCTTGTTAGCAGCTCGTAATCTTCTTCTAAAGCCATTCCGTTTTTAGAAAATATATCCCAAGTATGCTCAATTTTAATAACGTCTTCATTAAACTCAATAGCTTCAAACGCTGCAAAATCTATATCTTCTTGTGCGTCTTTTGTAAAAAATGCAATAACATCTTCACCTTTAAAAATGGCTTGGTTTTCGGTTAGGTTCTTAACCATCTCAACCAGTTCGTTATTTGGCAAATATGATGCGTTAATCATCACGTTTTCATCCATCTCAACCATCGGATATTTATCTGATAAATATTCTTCAGTAACTGTTGTGGTTGTATAACCTAAAAAGGTTTCCCATTTTTCTCTAATGGTTAAAATACCAACTCTAATATCTGCAACTGGTCTGGTAAAAGTAAATGGCAATAAGTTATTGCGAGAAGGACCATCAAAAAGAATATAGTTCATTTTAAAGTTATAAGTTAAAGGTTGAAAGTTAAAAGCTTATGCTATAACTATTGTGATTATTATTATATTATCAAAAGTAACGTAATTGTAGAAAACAAAAAAGCCTTCAAAATAAATCTGAAGGCTTTAAAATATATTGTAACTAAACTTATTTTTTAAATTTAGCGTATTTGTTTTTAAACTTATCAATACGTCCAGCTGTATCTACTAATTTAGATTTACCTGTATAATATGGATGAGATGTTCTTGAAATCTCCATTTTTACTACTGGATATTCAACACCATCAACCTCAATAGTTTCGTTTGTGTCTGCTGTAGATTTTGTTAAAAACACGTCATCATTAGACATATCTTTAAATGCTACAAGTCTATAATTTTCTGGATGTATACCTTTTTTCATCACTAAAAGCTTTAAATCATTTCGTTTTTTGGAAGTGCAAATTTAGGTAATTTTTACAAATCTGCAATGTTTTTATTCTTATTTTTTGATATTTATGATTTTATATTTCTGTTTAGCATTTTTAAAGATTAGATTATGGTGTAAATAAACCTGAAAATTGCCTATTAAATCTGTTAATTAACCACAAACAAAATTACATGATTTGCACTTTCCTGGAATTAAATTGTAACGTTTTAGTATATTTGTTTACTAACTATCATATAAACTAATTAAACCAATTATTATGGAAACACAAAAACCAACTACTGGCAAATTTGCTATGAACTATGGAATCATTCTAGGAGTAGTAATGATTTTAATTTCTGTTATTACATATGTAACGGGAATGGCTCTAGAAGGTACACAATGGCCTCAATATATATACTATATAATTTTTCCTGTAGTTATTTTTTATGCAATAAGCCAATTCAAGTCAAGAAACGCAAGTCTTTTAAGTTTAGGCGAAGCAATTAAAATTGGAGTTATTATAGCTGCAATTAGTGCCATTGTATATATTATTTATGGGTTTATTTTTAACTATATTATTGATCCAGATTTTATGAATCAAATGAAAGAAGTTGTTAGAGACAAAATGTTAGAAAACCCTAATATGACTCCAGAATTAGTTGATCAACAAATGGTTTGGGTTGAAAAGTTTATGAGTCCAGTACTAGGATCTGCTTTTTGGATTGCAGCTAGTATGTTTTTTGGATTACTATGGTCTTTAATTGCTGGTTTAGTAATGAAAAAAGAAAATACACATGCTTAAATAATTTCAGTATTTTTGAATACTAAAAATTTGAAACTATTTACATGAATATATCAGTAGTCATACCACTACTTAACGAACAAGAATCGCTTACAGAATTATATGATTGGATTGCAAAAGTTATGCAATCCAATCATTTTTCTTATGAAATCATTTTTATTGATGATGGTAGTACTGATGATTCCTGGACAATAATTGAGCAACTTTCTAACAAAGATGCCAATGTAAAAGGTATACGCTTTTTAAAAAACTTTGGAAAATCTCAAGCGCTACATGCTGGCTTTGAAAAAGCACAAGGCGATGTTATTATTACTATGGATGCTGACCTTCAAGATAATCCTGAAGAAATTCCAGAGCTTTATAACATGATTGTAAATGACAAATTCGATTTAGTTTCTGGATGGAAAAAGAAACGTTACGATTCTGTTATTTCAAAAAATTTACCTTCTAAACTATTTAATTGGGCTGCTAGAAGAACTTCTGGTGTTAAGCTTCATGATTTTAATTGCGGACTTAAAGCCTACAAAAAAGATGTAGTTAAAAACATAGATGTTAATGGTGAAATGCACAGATACATACCTGTTTTAGCTAAAAATGCAGGCTTCACTAAAATAACTGAAAAAGTAGTACTCCATCAAGCTCGTAAATATGGCACCACCAAATTTGGAATGGATAGATTTATACATGGTTTTCTAGATTTACTAACCATTTGGTTTATTTCACGTTTTGGTAAACGACCTATGCACTTATTTGGTGCTTTAGGTGTAATTATGTTTATTATTGGATTTGGCTTTACGTTATACCTTGGTATAGACAAACTTTTTTTTAACACTACAGGAAGATTAATAACAGAACGTCCTCAATTTTATATCGCTTTATCTACCATGATTATCGGAACTCAATTTTTTATTGCAGGCTTTCTAGGCGAAATAATTTTACAAACTAAACAAGACAAAAAACGTTATTTAATAAAAGATGAATTGAATTTATAATATCCAGTCATCAAATTAACGCGTTTAAAACAATCACCTTTTAACATATTGCTTATTTTTGCAGCATATTTTTATTGCACATGATTTATATAGATCCTAAAATTTTAGACCGAATAAATACCTGGTTAACACCAACTTTCGATACAGAAACACAAGAGTTTATAAAAAACAGTATCGCACACAATCCTGAAGAAATTCAAGAAAGTTTTTATAAAGACTTAGAGTTTGGAACTGGAGGAATGCGAGGTGTTATGGGAGTTGGCACTAACCGAATTAACAAATATACTTTAGGTAAAAATACACAAGGCTTAAGCAATTATATGCATAAAGTATTCGCAAATCAACCATTAAAAGTTGCAATTGCATACGACTGCAGACACAATAGTAAAGAATTGGCAAAAGTTGTAGCAGATGTTTTTTCTGCTAACGGAATTAAAGTTTTTCTTTTTGAAGATTTACGTCCAACTCCAGAATTATCTTTTGCAGTAAAACATTTAGATTGCCACTGCGGAATTGTACTTACTGCATCGCACAATCCACCAGAATATAATGGATACAAAGTGTATTGGCAAGATGGAGGTCAATTAGTTCCGCCTCAAGATGCCGAAATTATTACCGAAATAAATAGTTTAGACTATTCGGAAATTAAGTTTAAGGCAAACGAGAACTTAATTGAGTATATAGGTAAAGAAGTTGATGACGTATTTATAAATGCATCTGTAAAAAACGGAAGTTTTAACACTTCAAAAGAAGCTAAAGAAAGCTTAAACATTGTATTTACTTCTCTTCATGGTACATCTATTACAACTGTGCCAGAAACATTAAAAAGAGCTGGATATACTAATGTAAATATAGTAAAAGAGCAAGAAGCACCTAATGGAAACTTTCCAACAGTAAAGTCGCCAAATCCTGAAGAACCAGAAGCTTTAAAAATGGCAATAGAATTAGCAAATAAAGTTAATGCAGATATCGTTATTGGAACCGATCCAGATTGCGACAGACTAGGTATTGCTGTACGTAATTTAGATGATGAATTGGTATTACTTAATGGCAATCAAACCATGGTAATGATGACTGATTTTTTACTAAAAGACTGGAAAAATAACAATAAACTTAAAGGAAAAGAATTTATAGGTTCAACAATAGTATCTACACCAATGATGCTACGTTTATCTGCAAATTATAATCTGGAATGTAAAGTTGGTTTAACTGGCTTTAAATGGATTGCTAAAATGATTAAAGACTTTCCTGAATTAGATTTTATTGGTGGTGGAGAAGAAAGTTTCGGGTTTATGGTTGGCGAATTTGTTCGTGATAAAGATGCTGTTACTTCTACCCTTTTAGCTTGCGAAATTGCTGCTCAAGCTAAAGCAAAAGGAAGTTCGTTTTACAAAGAATTAATTCAACTGTATATTGATAATGGCTTTTATAAAGAGCGTCTTATCTCGCTAACAAAAAAAGGAATTGAAGGTGCACAAGAGATAAAGCAAATGATGATTGATGCTCGAAAAAATCCTCTTTCAGTAATAAATAATTCTAAAGTGACTAGAATTGAAGATTACCAACTATCTATAGCAAAAAACTTTATAAACAATACAGAAGAAGCTATTAATATTCCAAAATCTAATGTACTTATTTATTACACAGAAGATGGTAGTAAAATTGCTTTAAGACCAAGTGGAACTGAGCCTAAGATTAAGTTTTATATAAGTGTAAATTCAGAACTAGACAATGTGTCAGCGTTTGAAACAACGGAACAGAAATTGGAATCTAAAATAGATGCCATAATAAAAGATATGAAACTCAATTAATGGATTATATTAAAAAACTTTCGCCATTTATTGCTCCATACAAGCGATATGCCATATTAAACATTATTTGTAATGTTTTTTATGCACTCTTTGGAACATTAGCTATGGTATCGTTAATGCCAATGATTAATGTGCTTTTTGGTGAAGGCAAAAAAGTAACAAGTAAACCTGTTTATAATGGCATAACAGACTTAAAAGATTATGTTGAAAACTCCATAAACTATATTATAACCTCAACAACAGAAAATCATGGCTCGCAACGCGCATTGTTGTATATGATTATCTTAATTATTAGTTTATTCCTTTTAAAAAATTTATTTAACTATTTAGCTTTATATTTTATCACGTTTTTAAGAAATGGTGTTTTAAAAGACTTAAGAAATGCTATCTATAACAAAGTAATTACTTTACCTATTTCTTATTATTCTGAGAAACGTAAAGGTGATACAATTGCAAGAATTTCTGGCGATGTTAATGAAGTTAAAAATTCGTTATTAGCCATTTTAGAGCTTATAGTTAAAGAGCCTTTAACTATTCTATTTGCTATTATAGCAATGTTTACAATTTCGGTTAAACTAACCATTTTTGTTTTTATTTTTATTCCAGTTGCTGGTTTAATAATATCACGAATAGGTAAGAGTTTAAAAAAACAATCTAATAAAGTACAAGAAGAACAAGGTGTATTTATTTCAACATTAGAAGAAACTTTATCTGGATTAAAAGTTATAAAAGGATTCAACGCTGAGAAAAAATTCAACGATACATTTAACGAGTCTACATCACGATTTTATCATTACTCAAATGTATTGCTAAATCGTCAAAATTTAGCGTCTCCAACAAGTGAGTTTTTAGGTATTGTTACTATTGCTGCTTTATTATGGTTTGGAGGTAATATGGTTTTAGTTGATCAAACATTATCTGGAGGTGCATTTATTGGCTACATGGCTTTAGCTTACCAAATTTTAACACCAGCAAAAGATATAAGTAAAGCTAGTTATAAAGTAAAAGCTGGAAATGCTGCGGCTGATAGAATTTTAGAAATTTTAGACACAGAATCTGTATTAGAAGATAAGCCAAACGCCATTGTAAAAACTGATTTCACTTCAGACATTTCATTAAATAATGTCTCATTTAAATATGAAGATGATTTAGTACTTAAAAACTTTTCAATTAAAGTTCCTAAAGGAAAAAGCATAGCACTTGTTGGACAATCTGGTAGTGGTAAATCTACTATTGCTAATCTTGTCACTCGCTTTTATGATGTAAATGAAGGCAGTATTACTATAGACAATGAAGATATAAGGAATTTAACCAAACATTCATTACGTGATTTAATGGGTCTGGTAACACAAGATTCCATATTATTTAACGATACTATTCGAAATAATATAAAAATTGGAAAGCAATCTGCTACAGATGAAGAAATAATCGAAGCACTTAAAATTGCAAATGCGTGGGAGTTTGTAAAGAATTTGCCTAACGGAATTGAAACCAACATTGGTGATTCTGGAAACAAATTATCAGGAGGACAAAAACAACGCTTAAGCATTGCCAGAGCTGTACTTAAAAATCCACCTATCATGATTCTAGATGAAGCAACCTCAGCTTTAGATACAGAAAGTGAACGCTTAGTACAAGTTGCTTTAGAAAACATGATGAAAAACAGAACATCAATTGTTATAGCTCATAGATTGTCAACTATTCAAAATGCCGACGAAATTATAGTTATGCAAAGAGGAGAAATTGTAGAACAAGGTAAACACAACGAACTTTTAGAAAAAAATGGGACATACAAAAAACTTGTAGACATGCAAAGTTTTGAGTAATATAAACCCTATTTGATATAACAAGAAAAGGATGTAACACAAGTCGCATCCTTTTCGTTTTTATTACCAGATTTGGGGACACTGGTAATATTTAGTAGGTTAGGTGATGTAAACATATAACATTTTTAAATACTAAACAAGAAAAAAATGCATTTCATCGTAATTTTTTTACACTTTATCGATGTAATATATTTTATCTATTTGATTTTCAATTGTTTATATATTTTTAAATTATTTTAATATTTTAATTAAACTTTTTATAACTTCAGTAGTCTTAATAAAAAACATTTTGTGATTAACGAACTTGAGTTATTAAACCGCTTAAATGCTGAACAAACAAAAGAACAAGCTTTTAAAGAATTATTAAATCTTTATAAAGAGCGTTTGTATTGGCATATAAGACATATTGTAAAATCTCATGACGATACAGACGATGTTTTACAAAACACATTCATAAAAGTGTACAAAAATATACATGCCTTTAAAGGTGATAGTAAATTATTTTCATGGATGTATCGAATTGCTACTAATGAAGCTATTACGCATTTAAATCAAAACTCAAAACGCTACAGTATCTCAAGTGAAGAACTGCAACAAAAAGCAGTTAACAATTTAAAATCTGATGTGTATTTTGAAGGTGATGACATTCAGTTAAAACTGCAACAGGCAATAGCTACATTACCTCAAAAACAGCAATTAGTTTTTAATATGAAGTATTTTGAGGATATAAAATATAGCGAAATGTCTAATATTTTAGACACCAGCGAAGGCGCTTTAAAAGCATCATATCATATAGCAGTAAAAAAAATAGAAGAATACTTAACTAAAGATTAAACCATTTGATTTAATTTTAGTCAAATAACAAAATGAAAAACAAGAATTTACATAACATTACTTCAACAGGATTTAAAACACCTGATAATTACTTTAAAACTTTTGATGAAAAAATTGCATCAAAATTAAATAATAGTAATTCATTAAGCGACATAAAATCGACTGGCTATTCTGTGCCTAGTGATTATTTTGAAACTTTTAATGAAAAGGTTTTAGAACAATTAAAACCTAAAAAAGACACTAAAGTTGTATCGTTATTAAATTGGAAGAAAGTTGCTTATATATCTGGTATTGCAGCAAGTATTATATTATCTTTCAATATATTTTATAATAATCCAGAAAAAATAGATTTTGAAGCTTTAGAAACAGCATCAATTGAAAGTTATTTAAATGACGAAGATTTATCGTCTTATGATATTGCTTCCTATTTAAATGATGACGATTTATCAAAAGATGTATTTATTGATAATAAACTATCAGAAGAATCACTTGAAGACTATTTATTACAAAATTCAACTATAGAAGACCTAATTATAGACTAATGAAAAAGATTATTTTATTGCTTTTGCTTATTGGCACTTTTAATGCAACTGCACAAGATTTTAAAAACAGAGAGCGTATTAAAGCCCTAAAAGTTGCTTTTATTACAGAGCGTCTTGAACTTACTTCTAGTGAAGCGCAACAGTTTTGGCCAATTTATAATACGTTTGAAGATAACACCAACAAATTGAGAAGAGAAAATTATGAAAATCGTCGCAAAACTGATATAGATAATTTAAGTGAACAAGAGGCAAAAGTTATGCTCAATGATATGGTATCTGTTGAAAATCAAAAAAGCAAATTACGTGAAAAATTTGTAGCTGACTTACTAAAAGTCATGCCTGCAAAGAAAATTATACTTTTAAAAATTACTGAAGACGAATTTAATAAACGTATGCTTCAAGAAATGAAAAAGCGTAGAGAAGAATTTAAGAAAAACTAATATTTAGGTTTAACTATTTAAAAAGCAATTTAGAAATTCTTCCTTTACCAGCTGCATAAGCTGTACTATCATTTAAAAATCGAATCGTATAAAACGCTTCGTCACTTAAATGCTTCCAAGTATTTCCTTTATCAATAGAAAAATCTATTCCGTTAAATCCAACAGCAATTAACGATTTAGCATTACTTGTAGGGACATATTGAACACAACTTCTATAACCTGGAGACTTGTTTTCAGATACCAATGTCCATGTTTTTCCGCCATCGCTTGTTCTCATTTTATTGGCTTTGTTTAGTTCTGGTTTAGTAAAATCGCCTCCAATTGCAAATCCGTTATTTTCATCATAAAAATCTATAGAATAAATCCCTGTTGTAGATTCTCCTTGCATAATAGGTGTATTAAAAACTTGCCACGTTTTACCTTTGTCTGGCGAATGTAAAATTCTACTAGAAATTCCTCCTGTAGCAACCCAAACCTTGTCTCCTATTATTGCAATATTAGTATTACTAGCAGCAAAGGCAGCTTCTCCATCAATAGCTTTTGGTAACTTATCACATGAAATTTTATTCCATGTTTGTCCTCCATCACGAGTAATAATAATACTCATACAGCCATCTGTTGGATCGCCAATAGCAATACCTTCGTTATTATTCCAAAAACGTATAGCATCATAAAACACCTTTTCGTGTTCTTCTTTATAAACCAATTCCATTGCTCCATTATCACCTGTTTTAAATAGCAATGCTGGATTTTCAACACTCAACATAAAAAAATCTGTCGTTGTATGCGCTACAGCTCTAAATTGAATACTTAATGAGTCATATAGTTGTTTAGATATCATCCAACTTTCATTTTTAGGATTATATAATCCAAAAGAATTATTATTAGCTGCAAAAGCTAGGCTTTTATCTGCAAGTAAATCTATAGCTCTTATACTTAGCATCGAGTCTATAAGAATATCTTTTACAACAACAGAACTGAAAGATTTTGGTTGAATTTTACTCTCATTTTTACATGAACTAAAACAAATTATTAAATAGAAAATAATTAAAAGACGCATAGATTTATAAATTTAAGGGAAAGATAAATCATTTTACAATTAAAATATAAAATCCTCGTGATTTCGTGGGTTTTAATGTAAATTTGCAAGCTAAATTTTTACAATGAGATTACATAGAAACCTCTGTTTTTCAGTTATTGATGGATTGATGTTGATTTTTAATGAAGGTCAATACGCAGACAAAGTGATACAACAACTATTAAAACGTGATAAACGTTGGGGAAGTCGTGATAGAGCTTTTGTTGCTGAAACCACTTACGATATTGTAAGATGGAAACGATTATATGCCGAAATTGCTGAAGTTAAAGAACCTTTTGATAGAGACAATATTTGGAGATTATTTGCGGTTTGGGCAACCTTAAGAGGAATTAAATTACCTGATTGGACTTATTTTGAAGGTACACCAACACGTAAAATTAAAGGCCGTTTTGATGAGCTTTCTAAAACAAGAAGATTTAGAGAATCAATTCCAGATTGGATGGACGAACTTGGCAAAAAAGAACTTGGTGATGCTGTTTGGACAAAAGAAATGGCTGCTTTAAATCAGCAAGCTGATGTGATTTTAAGAGTAAATACACTTCAAACTACTAAAGAAAAATTACAAGCAGAATTATTTGATTTAGACATAGAAACTGATGTCTTACCTGATTACCCTAATGCATTAAAACTGAAAGAAAGAGCTAATGTATTTCAAACAGAGGCTTTTAAAAATGGAGCTTTTGAAGTACAAGACGCTTCATCACAATTAGTTGCAGAGTTTATGAATGTTGAACCTGGAATGCGAGTTGTAGACACTTGTGCAGGTGCAGGTGGAAAAACACTACATATTGCATCTTTAATGGAAAATAAAGGGCAAATTATTGCTTTAGATATTTATGCTAACAAACTACACGAATTAAAACGCAGAGCAAAACGTAATGGTGCTTTTAATATTGAAACTAGAGCCATAGAATCGACTAAGGTTATTAAAAAATTATACGATAAAGCTGATAGAGTACTTATCGATGCTCCTTGTTCTGGTCTTGGAGTTTTAAGGCGCAATCCTGATGCGAAATGGAAATTACAACCAGAATTTATTGAAGACATTAAAAAAACACAACAAGATATTCTTCAACAATATTCAAGAATTGTTAAACCAGGTGGACAACTTGTTTATGCTACATGTTCTATCTTACCTTCTGAAAATCAGAAACAAGTAGAACAATTTTTAACATCAGAATTAGGAAAAGAGTTTACCTTTGTAAAAGACAAAAAAGTATTGTCACACGAATCTGGCTATGACGGATTTTATATGGCAATGTTAGAAAAGAAAAAATAAACCAAGTCTATTATGAAAAACATTTACATTTTATTCATTCTACTATTCTCAATTAATGCGACTGCTCAAATTCCTGCTAATTATTATGATTATGCAACAGGTACAGGCTTTGCACTTAAAACACAACTTAATAAAATTATAAACAATGTTGATGATCCTGAGATTAGTAATACAATCGAACAACTACATATAGATCGTGGTTATAATGCCTTAGATGGCTTTAATGCAACTTACGAAAGAGATTTTTATTATGATGCTGGACAAAGTAATAAAATTTTAGATATTTATTCTGAAAACCCAACAGGACCAGATCCTTATACGTTTACTCCTATTACTAATGAATGTGGTAATTATTCTGGTGAAGGTGATTGTTATAATAAAGAACACATAATTCCTCAATCTGTATTTGGATCTCAAACACCAATGTACAGCGATGCACATCATTTATTACCTACAGATGGTCGTGTAAACGGTTTTAGAAGTAATTACCCTTTTGGTAAAGTAAATGATGCCCAATTAGTGTCGCAAAATGGAATTACAAACCCAACTTTAAATGGTTCTAAACTTGGAAATAACCTCGACAGTGGTTATTCTGCTGGTTATACAGGTATTGTTTTCGAACCTATTGATGAGTTTAAAGGTGATGTTGCACGTATTTATTTTTATTTTGCTACTCGTTATGAAAATCAAATAAGTGCATGGTCTGCCTATGCAATGTTTGATGGTAGCAGTGATAAAGTTTTTGATAATACTTTTTTAAGCATTTTATTAACTTGGCATCAAAATGATCCTGTTTCACAAAAAGAGATTGACAGAAATAATAACATTTATTATAATCTAGATCAAAGAAATAGAAATCCTTTTGTTGATCATCCTGAATATGTTGCAATGATTTGGAACATAACTCCAGATACAACACCTCCATCAAACCCGACTAATTTAGTTGCATCAAACCCTACAGATACTACAATTAATCTTAATTGGACAGCTTCTACAGATAACATTGGTGTAACATCATATGATGTTTATATGGATGCTACATATTTAGCAAATTCAGCCACAAATTCATTTACTGTTACAGGATTGTTACCAGATACATTATATTGCTTTGATGTTAAAGCTAAAGATGCTGCTGGAAATGAATCTGGGTTTAGTAATCAAGCTTGTGAAACAACAACTAACAATGGTTCTGCTGGCAACTCTACTGAACTTTTCTTTTCAGAATATATGGAAGGCGGAAGTAATAATAAAGCTTTGGAAATTGCTAATTTTACTGGTGCTTCAGTAAACTTATCCATTTATACAATTAAAGCAAGTTTTAATGGCTCTGGCACTTGGGGAAGTCCTTATAGTTTCCCTGGAGGTGCATCAATTTCAAGTTCTGATGTTTATGTTGTTGCTAATTCTTCTTTAGCTGTATGTACAGGTGTTGTTGATAATTCAACAAATAACAGTGTTCTAACATTTAATGGAAATGATGCAATTGGTTTATTTAAAAATGATCTTTTAATAGATATGATTGGTGTATTGGGTAGCAGTAGTAACTTTGCTCAAAATGTTACTTTAGTTAGAAAGCCAGAAATCACAACTCCTGTAATCACTTACAATGCTAATGAGTGGAATTCTTTTGCACAGGACACTTGTTCAGATTTAGGTTCTCATAATCAGACATTAAGTATAGATAATTTTAATTCTGATAATTTTAAAATATATCCAAATCCTGTAAAAAGTTCATTATATATCAATTTAAAAACGCCTAATGTAACCTCTATAGAAATTTATAACATCCTAGGAAAAAAAGTACTTGTTAAAGTTATAAATGATTCATCTGAAATAAATACAGAACAACTAAGTAGTGGTGTTTACATTATGAAAATCACACAAAACAATACAACAATTAGTAAAAAACTAATTAAAAATTAAAACTAAAGCGGCTTTCGAGTCGCTTTTTTTATGTTTAAAACATAGTGAATAACTCTAAATTTTCCTTTAGATATTTAGATGAAAATACGTTGAAAAAAAGTAAATTTGCACTTTCAATTCAACAACACAAACTCATACATAATGATTCATTTCTTTGGAAACGCAAGCAGCAAGGTATTTGCTGTTCAAACAACAAAAGAATTATCAACTGAAACCATCAATAAATTAGTATGGTTATTTGGCAACCAACCAAAAATAGAACAAGCATCTCTCGATGCTTTTTTTGTTGGTCCACGTGCAGCAATGATAACACCTTGGAGTACCAATGCTGTTGAGATTACTCAAAACATGGGAATTGGAGGCATTATTCGCATTGAAGAATTTAAGGCTGTAGCTGAAGATTTTAAAGGTTATGACCCAATGATTTCAGAAAAATACAAAGGGTTAAATCAAGAATCATTTACTATAAATATTCAACCTGAAACTATTTTAGAGATTGATGATATTTCAGCTTATAACCAAAAAGAAGGTTTAGCACTGAGTGATGAAGAAATTGAATATTTAGAAAATGTAGCAAAAAAAATAGGGAGAAAACTAACTGATTCTGAAGTTTTTGGATTTTCTCAAGTAAATAGTGAACACTGTCGTCATAAAATCTTTAACGGAACATTTGTGATTGATGGAGCTGAAAAGCCAACATCGCTTTTCAAAATGATTAAAGAAACATCAAAACAACATCCTAACGATATTGTTTCAGCATATAAAGATAACGTAGCATTTATAAAAGGTCCAAGAGTTGAACAATTTGCTCCAAAAACAGCAGACAAACCTGACTTTTATCAAACTAAGAATTTCGATTCTGTAATTTCTTTAAAAGCAGAAACTCATAATTTCCCAACTACTGTTGAGCCTTTCAACGGCGCAGCAACAGGTTCTGGTGGAGAAATTAGAGATAGACTTGCAGGAGGAAAAGGCTCATTACCATTAGCAGGAACTGCTGTATACATGACCTCTTATTCTCGATTAGAAGAGAATCGCCCTTGGGAACAAAAAATGGAAGCACGACCTTGGTTATACCAAACACCAATGGATATCTTAATTAAAGCTAGTAATGGTGCGTCAGACTTTGGAAACAAATTTGGTCAACCCTTAATTTGCGGTTCGGTATTAACTTTTGAACACGAACAAGATGCTCGTAAACTCGGTTTCGATAAAGTGATAATGCAAGCTGGTGGAATTGGTTATGGTAAAGCAGACCAAGCACTTAAAGACAAACCAAAAGTTGGCGATAAAATCGTTATTCTTGGTGGTGAAAACTACCGAATAGGAATGGGAGGCGCAGCGGTTTCATCTGCAGATACTGGAGAATTTTCAACTGGAATAGAACTTAACGCTGTACAACGTTCAAACCCAGAAATGCAAAAACGTGCTGCCAATGCAGTACGCGGAATGGTAGAAAGCGATGAAAATTTTATTGTGTCTATTCACGATCATGGCGCTGGTGGACATTTAAATTGCTTATCTGAATTAGTAGAAGATACTGGCGGACTTATCAATTTAGATAAATTACCTGTTGGAGATCCAACATTATCTGCTAAAGAAATTATTGGTAACGAATCTCAAGAGCGCATGGGATTAGTTATTGCCGAAAAACATTTAGATACTTTAAATCGTATTGCTGAGCGTGAGCGTTCTCCAATGTATACTGTTGGTGATGTTACAGGTAACCAACGTTTTACTTTTGAATCTAAAACTAAAGGTGACAAACCAATGGATTTAGCATTAGAAGATATGTTTGGAAGCTCTCCAAAAACCATCATGACAGATACAACTGTTGACAGAAATTATGGTGGAATTTCTTACGATACAAATAAGTTTTATGATTACCTAGACCAATTACTACAATTAGAAGCTGTTGCATGTAAAGATTGGTTAACTAATAAAGTTGATCGTTGTGTTGGTGGTAAAGTTGCTAAGCAACAATGCGCTGGACCATTGCAATTACCATTAAATAATGTTGGAGTGATGGCTTTAGATTATAAAGGTAAAGAAGGTATTGCAACGTCAATTGGCCACGCTCCTATTTCAGGATTAATCAATCCAACTGCAGGAAGTAGAAATGCAATTACCGAAGCATTAACAAATATTATCTGGGCACCTTTAAAAGATGGTTTACAATCGGTTTCATTATCTGCAAACTGGATGTGGCCTTGTAAAAATGAAGGTGAAGATGCGCGTTTATATGAAGCAGTACAAGCAGTCTCTGAATATGCAATAGATTTAGGAATCAATGTCCCAACAGGTAAAGACTCTTTATCTATGAAACAGAAATACCCTAACGAAGAAGTGATTTCTCCAGGTACAGTAATTATTTCTGCTGCTGCAAACTGTAATGATATCACTAAAGTTGTTGAGCCTGTTTTTCAAAAGGATTCAGGACCTATTTATTACATAAATTTATCTCAAGATGATTTTAAATTAGGAGGAAGTTCATTTGCTCAAATAATAAATAAAATTGGAAACGATACGCCTACAATTACTAATTCTAGCTTTGTAAAAGCTACATTTAATGTGATTCAGCAATTAATTAAAGATGATAAAATTGTTGCAGGACATGATGTTGCTTCTGGAGGTTTAATTACTACGCTTTTAGAAATGTGCTTTGCTGATACAAATCTTGGAGCAGAATTAGATATTACTGCAATAAATCAAAAAGACTCCTTTAAAATTCTATTTGCTGAAAACTCTGGAATCGTTTTTCAGGCAAAAGATAATTCAGTAGAAAATATATTAACTAAAGCTAGTGTTGAATTTTTCAACATAGGTAAAGTTGTTGAAGGTGACACGTTAAGCGTGATTAATCACAATGAAGTCTTTACAATGACAGTATCTCGTTTAAGAGATATGTGGTTTAAAACCTCTTTCCTACTCGACCAAAAACAAACAGCTAATGGTTTAGCAAAAGACCGTTTTGATAATTATAAAAATCAACCTTTACAATATACATTCCCAAATCATTTTACAGGAAAACTACCAGTAATTAATTCAAACAAACCAAAACCCAAAGCAGCCATTATTCGTGAAAAAGGTTCTAATTCTGAACGCGAAATGGCAAATGCCATGTATTTAGCAGGTTTTGATGTTAAAGATGTTCATATGACAGACTTAATTTCTGGTCGTGAAACGTTAGAAGACATACAGTTTATTGGTGCTGTTGGTGGATTTTCAAATAGTGATGTTTTAGGTTCTGCAAAAGGTTGGGCTGGAGCATTTTTATATAATGAAAAAGCAAATACCGCTTTAAAGAATTTCTTTAAAAGAGAAGACACGCTTTCTGTTGGTATTTGTAACGGTTGTCAATTATTTATGGAATTAGAAGTTATTAATCCAGAACACCAAGTTCATGGAAAAATGACGTATAACGATTCGCACAAACACGAAAGTGCATTTACTTCAGTAAAAGTTCAGGAGAATAATTCAGTAATGCTATCAACTTTAGCAGGAACTACTTTGGGTGTTTGGATAAGTCATGGCGAAGGAAAGTTTAAACTTCCGCTAGAAGAAAATAAATATAATATAGTAGCAAAATATGGCTATGAAGGATATCCTCATAATCCAAATGGCTCAGACTTTAATACTGCTATGATGTGCGATACAACAGGAAGGCATTTAGTAACGATGCCTCATATTGAGCGTTCTACTTTTCAATGGAATTGGGCAAACTATCCAAAAGGCAGAAAAGACGAAGTTTCGCCTTGGCTGGAAGCATTTGTAAATGCTCGTAAATGGCTGGAAAACAAATAAGTAAAAATGCATCTAAAAAAAGGATGCATTTTTTATATAAAAACACACTAGATTTTGTAAGAGTTATCTTGTTTTGTATTAAATTTCATTAAGGATATCACAATTATCCAATTCATAATATGAGTAATGAAATTAATAAACTCAAGAATGTTTGGGATGAAGGAAAAAAAACAGCTGTTCAAAACACCAAACTTCCACAATTAAATTTTGAAGAATTAATTAGCTCAATTATTAGTGTTGGTCCTTTTTACTATTATATAATAGATTTTTTCGACATGTCACTATCTGATGTAAGTCAATCTATATATGACATACATGGTTTTGAGCCTAATACGGTAACTTTTGATGATATATTAAGAAGTATTCACCCAGATGATATAGAGTTTGTATCTCAAGCTGAAGCTGCTAATATTGACTTTTTATATAAAAACATTGGAAAAGAAAACATTTTAAATTACAAAACGAATTTCTCTTTTCGTAGTAGAATGAAAAACGGCAACTTTGAGTTACTAAATCATCAAGCTATAATTCTTACTGTTGATGAGTCTGGTCGTTTTGGTAAATCATTAAACATCCACACTTGTATAGATCATTTAACTAAAATAAACTCCAACCAAATTTCTTTAATTGGTCTTAATGGTTTTCCATCTTATATGAATATAGATATAGTACCAAATTTTGGTCACTATATTACTTATACCAAACGTGAAATAGAAATTATTAAATGTATTTCCGAAGGATATTCAAACAAAAAAATTGCTGAAAAACTACATATTAGTGAAGGAACTGTAAAAAAACATCGTAATAATATTAGTAAAAAATCAGGCTGTAAAAACTCGGTAGAATTAATAAAGAAGAGTATTTTCCAGGGACTTATATAAATTTCCTTTACAAAATATACGCACTTATAGGTATTGTTTTCTGTAAGAATTTTGTTGTTATTTGTTTTGCATCAAACTTCTATTACAATTTTAATAAAGATAATGTTAATTACAGATGAACAAACTTCAACATCATCCTTCATCATTTAACCAATTTTTTTTTCGTCAGTTAATAATTATAGCTTTCATAGGTTGTTTCTCATTTTTATCAGCAACAGCTCAAAATAAAATTCAACTTGTAGGATACTGGCAATTACAAAAAGTGAGTTTTAAAAATATGGTTACTGATGATTCTGAAAACAACAAAGAGCAGCTGTTAAACATTTTTAAAGCAGCTTTATATGAACAACTTACAGATGAGCAACAATCAATACTTGAAGATTTAGAAATAATAAACTCTGAAGCTAAATTACTTTTTGACAAATATTATCTCACTTCATTAGAATTTAAGCCTAACAGTGCTTTTTATAATACCTCAATAGATTCTGAAAAATCACTTTCTGGAGAATATTTGCTAGATAAAAAAAAGCTCCTCATGGAATGGGAAACAGCTGATAATAATATTTTTAAAATTATAAAAACAACAGCAAATGAACTTGTTTTAAAGGATACAAAATTGAAGATTATTTTTTATTACACAAAAACTAAAATATAAAATCATGAAACAAAATGCTTTTCTCATAATCCTATGTTTAATCACTAGTATATTATCGGCTCAAACACTCACTTCTGATGGATTCATAATTAGTATAAGTAATATTAAGTCAGAAACAGGAACGACGAATATGGCTGGCACAACTTATAACTATAATGAATACACAGGAAATTATACTATAGAAAAAGATGGTGTTTTAATAGCGAAGCAAAGTTTTAGTTCACTTCAATTAAATAATGGTGCTGTGAATGTAAATATTAAAAACAAAGCAGGAAATGGTAATACTGTTACTTATGATTATGATTCTAAAAGAATGGAATATCGATATGAAAAATATAAAATAAAAAAACCAAAAAATACATATGACATTATTTTGAATGCTATCTTAATTTATGCAAAAACAGATTAAATAAAATTAAATGCAGTAGAATCAAATACCTTCGTTTATTTGAAACCATTTAAAAAATTACAATAAGAAAAAACAAAATGGCATTACTCACAAAAAAATAAAAAAACCATGAAAAAAAACAAAATTGCGCTATTGGTAGTTTTGCTCCATATAGCAACCCTTGGAATAGCCCAAAATGGAGATTCCACAAACAGCTTTCCGCCTATACAAAAATATTTGGATAAAATTAAAAGTGTCGACACCTACACAGAACCTACAAAAGTTTCGCAGACCCTTACTGCCACTACTTTTGTTGTTACTTTGGAATCTGTTGACATGAAATGGAAGGAAACATTTTCAGGCATAGATTGGAGCGATTTCGCGCAGTATAAATACAAGGCATATAAAGATTATTTCGTGGTTGAATTTTCATTCTATGACGATATAGCGTACAAAATGGATGATGATGAATTTGGTATTACTACGGAAGAGGTAGATTCGTTTAAATGTAAATTTTTACTGGAAGACCAAGAAAAAGTTAAAGCGCTTCTGGAAACTTGGGAAGATAATTTAGAGGATTAATAACCGAAAATTTTACGCTACTTAATGCCTATTACTTATAGATATGAAAACAAAACTAACCGTTGTAATTATAATGCTCTTTTGCGGCATACAGGTAAATTCCCAAACGCGGCAGCAAGTTTTTGGCAGTATCCAAAAATTGGTAAGCAAGACCGAAGGCCAAAAAGTAAAGTCGAATAATGTATTCGCAAAAAAAGACGATAAGTTGGGCAAACAGGTATTTAGTGAAAAAGTAATAAGTGTAAATAAAATACCCGAGGGCAAAAGCAAATACGAATGGGTTTACCGCGCAAGCGAAATTTCGTGGAATGACTTTTTTGATTATTTCATCTATTCTGAATACAACAACGGCGATTTAAATATTGTTAGACTCAATTTCAATAAACCATTCAAGAATGAGCATTTTACAAACAATGAAGATGGCGATACCTCTCCAGCTACTTCAGATTCGTTCGAGTTTTATGTTTTAAGCAGCGACAAGTACGAGATTACCAACCTATTGGACCAATTGGAGCGTTTAAAGGAAAAGAAACCAGAATCTGAATTCAACAAAGAGATTGCCAAATTCAGTAAGGAGCAGACCATTGCTTGGTTGACCGAAAAATTGAAGAAACACATTGCTGGCGATGATTATACTAGAGGTTTAACGCTTGTAAATATAGAGGCGTGCAAGCTAGTTTTCGATTATTCAAATATGGTTGGCAGAAAATATCGGGAAATTATACCAACCGATATAGCGTCTATCAATAAATACAACCAATTTACGTACAATGCTGATGTCTGTATTTCAAAATCGTACGCATTTGGAATAATTCAAGATAAGGATGAAACAACCTATAAAAACACATCATTTTTAAATATCTATACCACCGATAAAGATTTAGTATCAAACATAAACTTCGCCATGAAGCATTTGACAAGTTTTTGCAACGGTACCAACGCTTCTAAAAACACAGCATCTACTGCCAATAATAGCAATTCAAAAAAAATTGAAGACCCAAATGTTGATAATACTTTTGATTTAATCGATATTGAAACTATAATGGAACTCCTAGAAAGACAAAAGATTAAAGAATTTAAAACAATTTTCAACTGTTTTACACTTGCATCTATGGAAGTAAAGGTTTTGGATAAAGGAGTGTATAAAGATTTATTGCATTCAGCAGAATCTAATGTTCGCTGGGACAAAAAAGACACCATAATTAATAAAACCAAAGGAATAGAGTTTACAACATTTAAATTTATTAAAAAACCTGAACAAATATTTTTTGATAATACTGAACAGTTTTGTTATTACAACAAACTAGTAGATGCTACTAGTCATTTAGAAGTAATTGAAGAACTGAAAACTAAAAAATTCATCATTACAACCAAAAAATCTGGAACTGCAATAGAAGAAAGGTGGGAAAAAGCGGGTGTTCCTTATCAAATAAGAATACAATATGAAGATGGTCATAAAGGAGGAAGTGTAGCACTAATTGCATTATCATTTTTAAAGAAAGATAAATAATAAAGGCATTGAATTGAAGCTTATAAAAAATGAAATTCTCAAAAGAATAAAAAAAACATGAAAAAAAACAAAGCAATACTTATAATTATTTGTCTTCTTATTTCTACAATTGGTATAAGTCAAAGCAAAGAAAAAGAAGAGAAAGAATATTATGAAAACGGAAAACTAAAATCAATTGGAAATACTATTGATGGAAAAAAAGTTGGAGAATGGAGAGCCTATCATGAAAATGGCCAATTAAGGTCCATTGGAAAAGTTGTTAACAATAAAGAAACTGGAGAATGGAAAGCATATTATGGAAATGGGCAATTAATGGCCATTGCAAGTTATATTGATGGCAAATTTACTGGATCAAGGAAATTATATCATGAAAACGGAAAGCTTTACTCCTCTGAAAACTATATTGATGGTAAAAAAACTGGGGAATGGAAATCCTATTACGAGAATGGACAATTACGTGACGCAGGAAACTATATTGATGGAAATTATACTGGAGAGTGGAATTCATTTCACGATAATGGCCAACTAATGACCAATGAAAATTATATTAATGGCAAAAGAAATGGAAAGAGGAAATTATATTATAGAGATGGGCAATTAAGGGAGAAAGAAAATTATATAAATGGAAAACTTAATGCTGAATGGATATCCTATTACGAAAATGGGCAAATTCGAAAAAGCGGAAATTATATTGATGGCGAAAAATCAGGAGAATGGAAAAGCTATTTTTCTAATGGAAAATTAAATACGATTGGGAGTTATATAAACGAAAAACCTATAGGTGAATGGAAATTTTATAATGATACAGGAGAATTGTATAATATAAAACAATATTAACATACTATCAAAAATGAGCTTATCCAAAGCAGAAAAAAAATTCTGGCAACGTCATTATCGTATAGAGAAATTGGCAGATATTCCTCAAGAAATGAAAGGCATTGTGTCAATAGATTCAGATTTAGATGATGATTTTCTTTTCTATGTAACCTCACGAGTACCAATCATTAGAGCTTTCGATTTAGAAAACACAGATATTACTGATGAAGGCGTTAAGCTTATAAGTATGGTAAAACATGTCGAAAAATTAGAACTTAAAGATTCGCGACATATTACAAATGCCTGTTTGACTTACATTAATAATTTAAGAGAATTAAAGCTACTAAATTTAATGAAGACCAACATATCACTAAACGACATTACGATTCTAAAAGATTTACCTAACCTAGAAGAACTTTATATGTCTTCAGAAGAAAGCGACGAATTCAATTTTGAAAGAGTTATTCAACTTAAAGAAACACTTCCAAACTGCAAAGTATTTATTAATTATAATAGCTACGAATAGCTTAATTTATTCAATAAAAGTGAAGTGTTTTAAAAGAAAAACATTATTTTTCTTTCTACTAAAAGACAATAATGAATCTTACGTATTTCGATAATAATAAAATACCACATATAGTAGAAGAATACTTTGAGTTATCTTTTTCAGATTCGTCAGTTCCATTTCAATCTTTAATTTTACCATTAGAGTTTACTAACATAACTCATATAATAAAAGGAGATCAAAAATCTGTTTTTAGAAAAAAAGAAACACAACTAGAAGATTTAATGCTATCTGGTCAGTTTTTCAGATCTTATCAATTTATTGTAAATAGTGAATCAAAATCATTTGGTATAAGTTTTCATCCTACAGCTTTATACAAGATACTACAAACTGACATTTCAAAGTTCGAAAACAAGCATGTGCTATTAAAAGATTATAATACAGACTTTTATAATTCAATTAGCACAGTTTTAAAATCCAGTAATTCTTCTAAAAAAATCGCACAAAAGCTAAGCGTTTTTTTTGGCGCTTATCCATTAAAAACCGACAAAAATACAGAGCATATTGATAATGCTATAAATCAAATTAAAGCTAAAGAAGGGTTACTAAATGTTGGCGAAATAGTAGATGAGTTATTAATTTCGCAAAAAACTTTAGAAACACAATTCAAAAAAATAGTTGGCTTAACTCCTGGTAAGTATATACGTAAATATCGCTTTTTAAAATTGATGAAAAAGTATCAAAGCCAAGTAATAAATCTAAAAGATTTAATTTATATGTATAACTATTATGACCAATCACATTTCACAAAAGACTTCACTTTATTTATGAAAGAAACTCCAAAAGCTTATTTCAAAAAGGAGTATCCACTTATTAAAAAATATTTAAAAGAATAATAATTACGATTTTTTACAATACTATCCTTTTTATTGTACTTAATTTTAAACTGAATAAAAAAACCTTAAATAAACTTAATTATAAGGGTTATAAAAGTTTTATTTATTAGTTATTAGTTAGTTATTAATAGGGTTTTGGTTATATTTATTCAACAAATATTCCCGAATCGAAGGAGCTGCAAACATTTGCAGCTCCTTTTTTGTTCTTTCGTTTGAAAATCGTCTTTAATTTCATATTTTGCAGCACTTCAAAACTCTTACTAACTAATGACAGACATTACCAGAATCTTTGATTTTCCATATTATCAACTAGAAAAATTCAATTTAGAAAAGGCTTTTACCACTAAATATAATGGGGAATGGCATTCTATATCATCACAAGAATATGTAAATCAAGCCAATGCAATAAGTAGAGGTTTACTGCGATTAGGAGTACAACCTAATGATAAAATAGCAATCATTTCTAGTACAAATAGAACCGAATGGAACATTTTAGATATTGGTATTTTACAAATTGGAGCTCAAAATGCTCCAATATATCCTACTATTTCTGAAGAAGATTATGAGTACATATTAAATCACTCTGAAGCTGTTTATTGTTTTGTTTCAGATATGGAAGTATTAATAAAGCTTAATGCTATAAAAGGTAATACTAAATTAAAAGGAGTTTATACGTTTGATGTTATTTCTGGAGAAAAAAATTGGAAAGAAGTTTTAGAACTTGGAAAAGACAAAAACAATCAAGACGAAGTTGAAGCAAGAAAAAATGCAGTAAAGCCAAGTGATTTAGCCACTTTAATTTATACATCAGGAACAACAGGAACACCAAAAGGTGTTATGCTCTCACATAGTAATTTAGTATCTAATGTTTTAGATAGTGAAAAACGCGTTCCGTTTGATTATGGTAAATCTAAAGCATTGAGTTTTCTACCAGTTTGTCATGTTTTTGAACGAATGATACTTTACTTATATCAATTTTGTGGTGTAGAAATATATTTTGCAGAATCAATTGAAAAGATGAGTGAAAATCTAGCTGAAATTAAACCAAATGTTATGACAGCCGTTCCTCGCTTATATGAAAAAGTGTATGATAAAATCATAGCAAAAGGAAGCGACCTTACAGGAATTAAAAAAACACTTTTCTTTTGGGCAGTTAATTTAGGTTTAAAATATGAGCCTTATGGAGCTAATGGATGGTGGTACGAACTACAACTTAAATTGGCAAGAAAATTAATTTTCAGTAAATGGAAAGCTGGTTTAGGCGGAAATTTAGATTTAATGGTATCTGGTAGCGCAGCTTTACAACCTCGTTTAACAAGAACATTTGCTGCAGCACAAATGCCTATCATGGAAGGATATGGTCTTACAGAAACATCGCCAGTAATTTCTGTAAACGATCAACGCAATGGAGGATTTAGAATTGGTACTGTTGGTCGTGTTATAGATAATGTAGAAGTTAAAATTGCTGAAGACGGTGAAATATTAGTCAAAGGTCCTAACGTCATGCAAGGCTATTATAAAGACCCTGAAAAAACTGCAGAAGTGATGACAGGTGACTACTTCCACACAGGTGATATAGGTGAAGTAAGCGCAGATGGCTTTTTAAAAATTACTGACCGCAAAAAAGAAATGTTTAAAACATCAGGCGGAAAATATGTGTCTCCTGCATTAATCGAAAATCAATTTAAACAATCTCAATTTATTGAGCAAGTAATGGTTATTGGTGAAGGCGAAAAAATGCCTGCTGCACTAATTCAACCAAATTTTGAATTTATAAAAGATTGGATTAAGCGAAAAAACAAAAATATCAAAACTGATAACGCTTCAATTATTTCATCTGAAGAAGTTAAGAATCGTATTCAAAAAGAAATAGACTACGCTAACACTCATTTTGGAAAGTGGGAGCAAGTAAAAAAATTCGAACTAACACCAGATATTTGGTCAATAGATGATGGTCACCTTACTCCTACTATGAAAATGAAACGAAAAATCATTAAAGAGAAATATCATAATCTTATCGAAAAAATATATCGCTCATAATATATTAACTCCTTATTCTTTTTAAGGAGTTTTTTTGTCTTTAAATCTTAGTTAATTTTTTAAAATTTATTATGCATGCATAATAAATTTTTGTATATTTGACTTTCCAAAAAATATACAATGAAAGACAAAACCATCGACTACGTATTGAGAACCACATGGTCTGTCTCTTATACACATCTGACGCTGCCGACGAAGAG